>Ga0114923_10000038_pt1 | contig 111318 bp, 93 predicted proteins | sample SumtaG_FD_89578 | JGI IMG/M metagenome (GOLD analysis project Ga0114923, IMG submission 89578) | Deep subsurface microbial communities from Indian Ocean to uncover new lineages of life (NeLLi) - Sumatra_00157 metaG | ecosystem: Environmental > Aquatic > Marine > Oceanic > Sediment | place... | reverse complement strand
CTTCCAAATGATATTCATCAAGTGGCGTATCTCATGGTTCAATGGATTGGAGTATCAACAGGCAGAGTTCTGGCTTCCGAAAGGCGACGACCCAGAGATACATGTCAGAGCTTTGACTAATCTGGTTGAACTGAGCGCACATGATGATGGGTGCAAGTACGACCTTGTGAAGATTGGGGAGCGTGCTTGTGATTGAGTCCAGAGTTTACTCCCGTTGATTCCTGGGAAGAAGCTGAAGAGATAATGGACCGTCAAAAGAGAGCTGCTGCGCAAGGCACTCTCAACTGGCAGTGGGAACTCATCAATCCTGGAACCTATGCGATTCGAATTGCTGGAGGCTTGTTGATCTTCACAGAAGTTCTTGAGGATTACAAAGAAGTGGATATGCAAGGTTTCATCTATGGAAGGCATTACTCTGTTGCCTGTACGAAGGGAGAACTGGGTGATGCTCACCGTTCTACATTCCTAGCGATGATAACTAAGGATATGTTCGAGGCTGCAAAAAATCTCGAATGGGTCGTAACAACTGGTTTTGTGGGGTAGGGGTACTGCTAGAGAGCACAAACGTGAGATTAGCAAGTGGTCCCAGGATTGTCATGATCTTAGCCAGTCGCAACACTTTTTCATTTGCATCTGGAAGTCCCAAGAAGGATTTCATTCGACTCATTTTTTGACTACGCCCCGATATTTGATAGATTTCAATTGTTAATTGTGTAAGTCTGATTCCAGAACCAGTTACTCATATATTCAGAGAGTTCCCAGTTGCTGGTTGTTAATTGTTGCATGTCGTTTTACGCCCCCTAATGGAGCAGCAATCCAAGCATCACATTACCCGGATCGCTGCAGAGATAGGAGTGTATATTGTCAGGTTAACTGTAAGTGAAGCAGCAGAGCTCATCGTGAGATGGTCTGGCCGCCGTAGCACATTGCTCCGAACGACTGGACACTCACAGACCTGTTTTCCCTTGTCAAGCAGGGTTTGATTGAGGTCTCTTCGATTGTCATTGTCGTTCACCGTAGTCATGTGCGGAGGTCAAACGCATATAAGGTTTGTCCACCAAACCAAAATTTATCTTTGGTTTGATATAAACATTTTCATTCGAGTAATAATTTAACTCACGTACCATAACAGAAATTGAGTTTATTTTGTAGACTATTTTGTGAGGACCGCCCATGAAAAATGCTGGAATCGGTCTAAACATAGTCAACTACCTCTGTAAGTAAGCATGAGTGATTGCGCGAGTTGATATCTTGCGAGTAATTCTCTTTGATCTCTTATTCATTGGATTTACCTCCGGTAGGAGTATGCGTAAGCTAGAGCTGATGTGTTCTGAATGGCGCGAGGACATTCGTATTTCATGTTGCGATTTCGTGAGTTATTTACTAGAGCCATGTTGTTTCACAATCCTATATGGGGTGGTCACATGCTATGCTTCTTCTGAGACGAAGTGCCCATGTCTTGACCACTTGGTGACCATCTGGAAGACCGTTCAAGGTCAACCAGTTAGTAGTTTGCGCAGAAGTAGCCAAAAGAGATTACCTCTGAACAGTCAAGTAACCGTAAGTGATAGCCTCAGTGCGCTGGGCACCGCGGGATTTCTTGTTCTTGTGAATAGATGAGTGGTTGTTAGTTGTTAGAGCCATGATGTTTCACAAGATATAACGCTCAGAATTAGTATATATACCGAAGGCACTTGAAAGGGTCACAAGTAGGAGTCACATCTTGTGACTATACAGAAACGCTCTAAAACAGAAGTAGACGTGTAGAAAGTATGACGGAAGAGAATCCAAGCCAGCAGCTCAACGATTATTTCTCAGAGCTAACTAAGGCTGAACTGGTCAAGCGTTTTGATGATGTTAAGGGGAATGGATTGCATAAGCTCTATGAGAGGCAATTCAAGATTCATTGGAACAATTACATCCACATGCTCCCTGATGATATATCAAAGCGACATGGGATTAACTCACTCTTTGTCATGGCCCTTGATGATGTCCTACGAGAGACCCGTGCATCCTATACTGAGTTCAAAGATACAGTTCTAACGATATATCGCACAATGCTTCTAGACTACTTCAAAGAAGAAGCAGCAAAACTTCAGAATGCATCAGACCCATGGAGTGCATTCGTTGAGTGGGCAAAGAAAGGTAACGAAGCCAACTACAATAACGAGTATTTCGTACTTTCCAAGGTAGATGCTGGAGAGAATTGTTTTGGATTTGATATCAAGAGATGCCTGTATTTTGAAGTTCTTCGAGAGGCAGGTAGACCAGAACTGGGTCCAATCCTGTGTGAATATGATCTTATCCTAGCATCCACATTAGAATCATGGATCAATTTCAAACGACACGAAACTATAGCCTCTGGAGATAAACGCTGTACTTTCAGATATTGTAAGAAATAGTGAACCTCCAAGTGTCCAACTGTAAGACATATTTAGGAGCAGTTACGCGCAAGAAGTATCTCTACGACATACTAGAGGCCGATTATTATGGAGATTAAGAAGATTGCAGTCCTAGGCGCAGGCCAAATGGGAAATGGAATTGCCCAGGTATGTGCTCAGGCTGGTTATGAGGTCACGATGAGGGATATTGACCAGAAATTCATTGACAAGGGATTTGCTACCATCAGAAAGAATCTTGAGCGCGGTCTCAAGAAAGGCAGAATCACCCAGGAAGAAGTCGATGCGGTTCTTGGTCGAATCACAGGAATTCTCGACCTAAGCGAGGCTGTGAAAGATGCAGATCTCGTTATCGAGGCTATTCCTGAAATTGTAAAATTGAAATTAGATACCTGGAAAGAGGTAGATGGAGCAGCTCCAGAAGGTGCTATCCTAGCTTCCAATACATCCAGTATTAGTATCACCCAAATGGCTGCTGTTACCAAGCGTCCGAATCTCTTTGTTGGGATGCATTTCTTCAACCCTGTTCCAGTAATGGGTCTGGTTGAGATTATCAAAGGTCAGGGAACAGAAGATAGCACTGTTGATGTTATCAGAGAGGTCTCAGGTAAGCTTGGTAAGAAAACAGTTCTAGTCAATGAAGCTCCTGGATTTGCAGTAAATCGACTGCTCGTACCAGCAATCAATGAGGCGGTCTTTGCAATACAAGAGAATGTAGCAACCGTTGAGGACATGGACCTAGCAATTAAACTGGGACTCAACTGGCCAATGGGACCTTTAACCCTAGCTGACTTTGTTGGTCTTGATACACTACTCTACATCAGTGATTATTTTGTTGATGAGTTCAAAGATAGTAAGTACCGAGCTCCCGCACTTCTCAGGAAGATGGTAAGAGCTGGCTGGACTGGTCGCAAGTCTGGGAAAGGTTTCTACGATTACTCAGGCGATGAACCTAAACCAGTTAGATTTCACTAAGTGTTTTACAATGTAGATGGCTCATATGGGTCATCTGCCTTTCTCTTTTTGATGACAAGATAAATAGCAACAGATTTCTAACTCTAGTCAGTGATGACCTTGAAGTACGAGGAAACAAATTATGTTGGCTATGACGGAACACATATGTTCCTCTCTGTCTATCGTCCAGATAATGACAAACCTAGAGCTCTACTCATCGTACTCCATGGCTTAGGGAGTCATGCGGGGGATTTCAGAGAGCTTGGTAAGTATTTTGCTGAACAAGGCATAGCTGTATTCATTCCAGATATGAGAGGATTCGGTCATTACTCCGGCTTGAAGGGCCATGTGATGAGTTTTGATGAATATGTCGAAGATATTCAGAATTTAGTGATGCACGTGAAGGACAGATATCTCAACAATATTGTCTTTCTCTTTGGTTCATCAATGGGAGCTCTAAACGCCGTTCGGTATATCACCAAATATTCTGTGGACATCGATGGTTTAATCTTACAATCTCCCGGTGTTGCACAGAATTTGGAAATTGGAGTTGGAAAGAAAGTTGCTGGTAATCTACTTTCACTATTGAATGTAAAAAGGTATGTTCCCAGCGATATCGATCATGCGGATGCAACGCGAAACCCGAAAGTCATCAAACAGATGGAAACAGACCCATTACGTTTTGAAATGGTCACACCAAGATTTGGAATTGAGAGGCTCAAAGCAGCGGAAGATGGGTTCAACTCGGCTGTTTCAATCAAATTACCAGTGCTACTTCAACAAGGTAGTGCAGACAAGCTTGTAGATCCAGAGAGGAGCAAGGAGTTTTTTGATGCGATATTATCTGTAGACAAGACGTGGAAACTCTATGATGGTCTCTACCATCAGCTCCATGATGAACCTGAAAAAGAGCAGGTACTAGGTGATATGACAGATTGGCTTGAAAAGCGTCTGCCATCCTAGTCCAGCATCTTCTTCTTTTCCTTATGATGCCCAAAGATGATATGGGGCGGAATCAACAGTGCAGGAATGCACGTTACAAGGATGAGAGCCCAATCGGTTGGATTCAAAGGCATTGTCTGGAATATTGCTGCAAGTGGTGGGAAGTATATTGTCATTAGTGTTAGCACAGCTGAGAGTGCTACTGCTCCCATGAGAACTTGTGATTTTCGAACTGTGGTCCTCCAGACTGGATGATATTCATCTCTGCAGTTCCAGACGAACAGGAGTTCAAAGCACACAACACTGGCAAATACTGCCGTTCTAGCATGTTTTAGGATATCAATCCAAGCAACTCCAGTTACTGTGGATATATCATTGTGCCAATCAATATTGACTCCGGTAACACCAGGGATCCAACCACCGTAGATTGTTAGCATTGCCAGAAATACAGTCACCGAAGCAAGGAATGCAACAAATCCAGCAGATATGATGAATGTAGCCATACCTCTGTCCATCATCTTTGCTCCAGGCTTTCTTGGTGGGCGGTCCATAACTCCTTCTTCAGGTGGATCTACACCAAGTGCGAGGGCTGGAAAACCATCTGTTGCTAGATTCAACCACAAAATTTGGATTGCAGTGATTGGCAGAGGTAATCCAATCATTATGACTGTGAATATCAGAAACACCTCGTCAAAGTTTGCGGCTAGAAGGAATCGTACAAACTTTCGGATATTAGAATAAATCTCTCTGCCTTTCTCAACTGCTGAAACTATCGTTGCAAAGTTGTCATCAACGAGAATAACATCCGATGCTTCTTTCGTAACATCAGATCCACGAATTCCCATACTGATTCCAACGTCTGCAGCCTTGATTGCCGGTGCGTCATTCACACCGTCTCCTGTCATGGCGACGACTTCGTTAGCCGCTTTGAGTGCTTTCACAATTCGAATCTTATGCTCTGGTGCAACTCGTGCAAATACGTTGCAAATCTGAACAATTTCTGCAAATTCTGTTTCTGACATCTTATCGATATCAGCTCCAGTGGTGACAATCCCATCTCGTTCAATTAGACCAACATCAACAGCTACTGCACGAGCAGTTAGTTTGTGGTCTCCAGTAATCATGATTGGTCGAATTCCAGCAGCCTTGCAGAGTGTGATTGCACCTGCGACTTCCTCTCGAGGAGGATCAATCATTCCAATTAGACCAACGAATACTAGATCACGTTCTGTCTTTTCAGGTTCCCAATCAGGAATTTCTTCGTCAAGGTGACGATACGCGAATGAGAGGACACGGAGTGCATTTTCTGCAAGCCCAGCATTGATCTGAACAATAGATTCACGCATTTCATCGGTGAGTGGGACAACCTGACCATTCTCGTAGATTCTTGTGCAAAGGGGTAACAGAACTTCAGGAGCTCCCTTTGAGAAAGCTGTAAGTTGTTTCTGTTTATCAATAGTTATCGAGGTCATGCGTTTTCTCTGTGAATCAAAGGAGATCTCAGAAACCTCTGTAAATTCTTCCATTGTTGCTTTGTGAGTTAGCCCAGCTTTCTCAGCAAGAACAAGCAGTGAGCCTTCAGTTGGATCTCCAACAATTGTCCAATCAGATTTTCCTGATGGTTCGGGTTGAAGAACTGAATTCGAACAGAGTTGACCGATTTCTAGCAACTTGTGAACATGCTCATCAGTCAATGGATCGAAACTCTCACTCGCCCGTGTGAATTTCCCATCTTTGTTATAGCCAACACCACTTACAGAAATTGTCATTCCGCTAGTGAAAAGTGTAGTAACGGTCATCTCGGATTTTGTGATGGTCCCAGTCTTGTCTGAGCAGATTACAGTAGTTGAACCGAGTGTTTCAACAGAGGGTAACCGTCGAACAATCGCATTTCTGGCTACCATTCGCTGTACTCCGATTGCCAAAGTAATCGTAACAACCGCGGGCAGACCTTCTGGAATAGCTGAAACAGCAAGAGCAATGGCAGCAAGTAATTCTTCCATGTAACTATCAGATACGTGCTTGATAACTTCAGCACCAAATACGATGATACACAAGACAACAATCAATGCACCAAGTTTCTTGCCTAGGTCATCCAAATCGATTTGAAGAGGGGTCATATCCTTCTCGCTTTCTTGAACCATTCCCCAGATCTTTCCAAATTCCGTCTTCATTCCTGTTGATGTGACGATTGCATTTCCTTTTCCAGAAGTTATTGTTGTACCTTGAAAAACAAGGTTCTTCATATCGCCCAAAACAGGATTCTCAATATGAATCGGATTGGATATCTTCCTAACAGAAACGGATTCTCCAGTTAGAGCTGCTTCATCAGATGAGAACCCTACAGAGTAGACAACTCGTGCATCTGCTGGAATAAGATCACCGGACTCAAGTCCAACCAAATCACCAGGAACAACATTGCAAGACTCTATAATGTTCCATAAACCATCTCGCATTACACGTGCTTTTGGAGCTGCCATCTGTTTCAGAGCTTCAAGGGCTTGTTCCGATTTGTATTCTTGAACGAAACCAAAAATAGCGTTGAAAATCACAATTGCGAAAATAACGATTGCATCAATGAGTCCCTCTCCTTCAATGAAATAAGTGACTAATGAGATACCAATTGCTATGATGAGTATGATAACCATGGGGTCTCTGAACTGTTGAAGGAACATCTGTAGAGGATGAATACCTCCAGTTTCCAGTAGTTCATTAGGTCCATACTTTTCAAGTCTAGCCCTAGCTTCAACTTCAGTAAGACCTTCCATAGAAGTATCAAGTTGTTTTAAGACGTGCTCGACATCGTTGTCATGCCAGTGATCCTGAGCCATTTTGAATACTCCAACTAAATATGAGATATTATTCCTTGCTGGTACCCCCCGTCCCTCTGGTATTAGTACAAAAACCTGTCGGAATGTGTAAGAATGATTATTTCGAAACTGTTAAAGACAACACGGGTTAGCTCAGTGTACATTACAGAATGGTGAGTAAGATGTCAGAGAAATCCAAGTATAATTTCAAATGCCTTGAGCAACAATGTACGACAATTGCATGTCATATTAGACCAACAATAGATGTATCCCTTGGTGATCTAACAAGATGGACTACTCAAGGGTATCTCATGAATATTCTTCCGGGTGTAAACCTACATCTTCCAAAATCAGAACAAGAAATCCAATACTTGGAAATGTCCCGAAAGCCACTCATGAAAGACCCAGAACAAACAGCATGTATTTTCTTCAATGAAGAAGCAAATGGATGTGATATTCGATACTCACGACCTCTCTCATGCAGAGCATACCCCCTAGAGTACAATGGAGAAAAATTCTACTTGAGCAGCAAGGACTGTCCCGGAGTAGGACAAGGTGAAGTAACCAAAGAAGCCTTGCAAGAAGTAAGGGATCTTGCTGAACAATCTTTCAAAGAGAGAGGAGACACCTATACTGCACTTCCAGCAGTATATTCAATCATCATGACCCAGATGATCAAGCAATCAACTGAAGCTATGCAGAGTCTTTCTGAAGATGACAGAAAGAAGATGGATGATATTATGTCAAAGCCAAAATCTGATGATGAGGAAGTCGAATCTCCTAAATCTGAAGACGGCGAAGATTAGACATCCATAATTACGTGGTCTCGTGGAGAGAAAGTCAGAATCTCAGAACCATCAGCATGGACGCATGCTAGGTCTTCTATTCGAATTCCGAACTTGCCTTCTAGGTAAATGCCAGGTTCAATACTGTGACACATACCCTCTCCTAATTCTTCAGTACTTCCACGAACAAGATATGGGTCTTCATGAACTTCAAGTCCGATACCATGTCCTAACCGATGAGTGAAGTAATCACTATACCCCGCATCTTCAATGATACGTCTTGCAATACCATCAGCGGTCCCACAATTCATTCCTAGAGAGATTTTATCTATTGCAGTTTCTTCTGCTTTGAGAACAATGGAATAGACACGTTCTACTTCATCTGTAGGTTCTCCAGCTACACCAACTCGGGTCATATCGGTATTGTAACCATCGAGTGAACAACCACAATCCATCAGTACAACATCATCCTTCTTCAATTCTCGAGTACTAGGTCTTGCATGAGGTAGTGCACTATTCTCACCAAATTGCACAGCGGCAAATGTTGGTGAAGCACCTTGACGTATTATCTCATTTTCAACGAGTTGCATGATACTCAATTCAGTCATACCGAGTTGTGCTTGAGAGAATGCGTTCATCACTGCGTCATCAATGATATGTCCAGCCTTTTTCATCAAATCAGTTTCTGCCTTTGATTTAGATATCCTCAGCTTATTTATTGCAGGAGTAATGGATTGAGTCTTCCCATATCCACCAAGTGCTTTCTCAAGATTCCAATAAATACCGAGAGGAATACTATTGTCAAGCAAGACTGAAAGCTCTTTTTGGGGAGACCCCAGTGATTCAGCTATCAATGAATAGGGATTTTCTTCTTCACCCCAAGGGATGAAATCTTTAATCCAAGTCTTCCTTTTGTGGTCAGACTCTTCAAAAGCTGGAACGACAATAGTTGGTTCTGCACCACGACGAATGAATAGCGCAACAAGTCGTTCGTGCATGTGATATTCATAACCAGCTAGATACTGAAAACTTGGTGCAGGTGTCAAAAAAGCAAAGTCAGCACCAGACTCTTCTAATTTCTGATGGATCTTGTCCATTCGTTTATGGTATACTGATTCATCGAGCATCGTTCTGCTCTCACAACCTAAATGTTCCTTAAATTATGTACAGATAACCGTGACGGTTTGAGAGATGAAGGAATTATTGGTTGTTAGAATTAAGGTTAATAGTAGGCCATACTGCTCAAGAATTCCAAGGAGTAATTGAATTGTCTGAAGAAGCCCCAGAAATTGTAGACGAGCCAAAGCTTCCTGCGAAGGCTTTCGTCGTTGGGGCACTTACTCAATTCGCTTTAGGACTACATGCTCCCTTCTTACAGACCTATCTTGTTGACATGCAGAACTACTTGTATGGAGTCAAGAACTTTGCAGAACTCGGTGCATTCAGAAGTATAGGAAATATTGCACCAACTGTCCTTCAACCTGTATGGGGAGGGGCATCAGACAAAGTAGGGCATAGAAAAGCTTTCGTTGCATTTGGGACAATGATGGGACTTGTCTTAGTCTACCTATTCCTGTGGGCTGCAACACCCATCGATATGATTGTGTTATATGCGATCCAATCGGTTCTCTTCAGTATTCAGATTCCAACTTGGTTATCACTTGTTGGAGGTCTCATGGGAGAAAAGAACAGAGGGGACGAGCTAGGAAAACTTGGTCTTGTCACCAATATTGCATCCTTTCTAGCAACTCTCGCCTCTGGATTTCTTGCAGGAATGCCTGGTATATTGCCATGGCTAAGATCCTCAATGGGAGCTATTGGACCAGTTATATTTCCAACAGTAGAGGTGTGGAGAGAAGCATTCTATATTCCATTCTTCCTTACGGCGATCTTTGGTATATCTGCTTCTTTGCTCTCAATCACAATTAAAGAAAAATCAAAACCAAATAATGGTCCTCGAAAGTTTCCGCCTATGCACCGATTGCTCTCACAACCTAGTGATTTTCGCAAATTCAGTTTTGTCGGGGTATTCTTCTCGTTTGCTATGTCAATGGCCTGGCCATACTTCATTGTAGTACAAAGGGATTGGTTGGGTTCGTCGATTTTTGAGATAGCAATAGCCTCTGCAGTGATGACTGCGTCCATTGTCATATTTACAGTTCCATTTGGTCGACTAAGTGATCGTGTAGGAAGAAAACCATTGATTCTATTGGGAAGAATGTCATTATTCGTTGTTCCAATTATGTATGCATTTGCATGGACAATTTGGATTATCTACATTGCCAATTTTATTGCAGGATTCACCATCGCTTCTTCAATGAATGCGATTACTGCATACATCTATGATGTTGCTCCAGAGGAGGAGCGAGGTGCACATCTTGCGGTATACAATACCTTCACCGGAATTGTATACTTGTTTGGGTCATTCTTAGCTGGTATCTTTGGGCAAGTTATTCTCATAGCTTTTGGAAGCGAGTATCTTTCTGTTTTCATAATGCTCATTGCAAGCGGAGTGTTGAGATTCATAGCGGCGTTCTTTTATCTTCTAATCAAAGAACCCAAGGAATATAGCTCAACTTTGAGAGTAGAGGTAATGTCACGCCTCCATCGTAGACGCCATGATGCGGACCTTGTCTGAGACAGACAACCTTAAGGACAACCAAGTAAATCCAGATTCCGAATACCTGAGAGGATTGCGAAAATTGCAGAAAGGACCTAGCTTTGAAGACACCTGGCGCATTGAGATAAGAAGAGGTGTCCTTCAATATGCAGTCCTTGCAATCGTAAAACGTCATGAAACAGGAATTCATGGATATGGTATTGCCAAGGAACTAGAAGCGCGAACTGATGGTCTACTTCAAGTAAAAGAAGGGACACTCTACCCAATTCTCCATAGACTGAAGAAAGAAAGACTACTCAATGTTCATAATGAGAAGTCAGAAACTGGGCCTAGTAGGAAGGTCTACGTACTAACAGGAGAAGGAGATAGAGTCTATCGGCACCTCACAGTTCTAGTCGGAGATATATTTGAAAAGTTGGAGGCACTGAAAAGTGAGTAACGAGGAAATTGAACAGATAATTGATGACTACATCAGAAGGACTTCACGTCTACTACCGGACAATTTTGAAACTGAGGATCTGCTTGAAGACCTTAAAGCTCACATCTATGAAGGACTTGGGCATAAGCAACAGATCAAGCCTGCCGAAAGTTCTGTGGAACTCGTTCAGGAAGTTCTCAAAGAGCTTGGTACGCCTGAAGAAATTGCAGAAGAATATAGTAAAGAGAGAGTTCCAGATCTAGATGATGATGAAGCAGAAGACAAATTTACGTACTATGCAATTAGACTGATAGCAGCCATTGTGGTGGCAGTTATAGCAGCTTTGATAGTAGATTTTGTTACTGAAGGAGCTGTTGATTTTGCTTTCGCATTCTTTGTTCTAGTTGCATTTGCTGTGATTGAGTGGTTTGTAAGAGCAAAACAAATTGGAGAATCATAGCATGAAAGTAGAAACTTTCCATTTCAAAGAAGCATCGCGTTCAGTGACCAATGAGGTAATTGCCTTAGTAAAGAAATTCCTTGAGGAAAATCCGAAAATCGAACACATCATTGTTGCAACAACAGAAGGTGCAACTGGCGTTGCTGTTGCACGAGCATTCAAAGAGAAGAAAGTGATTGTTGTTTCTCATCAAACAGGATTTGCGGAACCGAATAAGAACGAACTCAAAGAAGAGCATCGGTTGGAAATAATCAAAGAGGGAGCACAAGTCCTCACTACCACACACGCACTTGCAGGAGTCCCAAGAGGAATCCGCAGAGAGTTAGGTACTTGGCAGGCAACAGAAATCATTGCAGTTGCATTGCGAATATTTGGGCAGGGTACAAAGGTCTGTGCAGAAATAGCCATGATGGCGGCAGATGCAGGGCTAGTTCCAGTAGATACTGATGTAGTTTGTATTGGTGGAACTGGTAGAGGTGCGGATACTGCGTGGGTTGTGCAACCAGCTAATACTCAAGCATTTCCCAAACTAAGAATGCGTGCTTGTATTTGCAAACCTGTAGAATTCTAGGTAAAGTGGTCTGAATACTTCCCCAAGTATTCTTTCTGCTCTTTGTTGAGCTTCTTAGGAATCTGGATGTTCACTCGAACTAATTGGTCACCCTTTCTACCGTCAGACGTATGCACACCTTTTCCTTTCATTCGGAAAAGTTTACCACCTTCAGTTCCCTTTGAAACCTTCATTTTACTCGAACCACGCATGGTTACTACTTCAGTTTCCCCACCAGTAACTGCTAGTGGGAAGGGAATATCCTGCTCCATATATACATGCAAGCCACGACGAATAAAGATGTCATGGCTATCAACCTCAAACATCACAATGAGATCACCATGAGGTCCACGGCGAGACCCAGCATTGCCAGCACCTTGGATTCGAATACCTTGACCGTCCTCAACACCCGCAGGTATCGGAATAGTAACTTCTTTCCGATCATTCTGGAGACCTGTCCTTTTGCAGGACTTGCAGGGATCGTTTATTCGTTCACCTAAACCTCGACATGCAGGACAAGTCTGTGCAACACTTAGAAATCCCATTGAACGAGCCACTTGACCCTGTCCTCTACATGTTGTACAAGTAACGGGTGAGCTACCTTCTGCTGCACCAGACCCCTTGCATTCCTCACAGTGCACTTTTCTATTGAATGCTATTTCCTTATCGGTTCCAAAGAAGGCTTCTTCGAAAGTTAGGTCAATGGTCATCCGCAGAGTCTGACCAGGGGGAGGACCAGCTCTACCTCGTCCACCAAACCCTCCACCAAAACCACCGAATCCTCCGCCACCTCCAAAGAAAGACCTGAACAAGTCACCAAAACCACCCATGTCAATTCCTTGAGCATCAGCGGTTCCCCATCTATCATAGTATGCTCGTTTCTCAGAATCTCCGATGATATCATAAGCTGCGTTGATCTCTTTCAGCTTCTCACCAGATTCTTCGTCAGGATTTCGATCTGGGTGATATTTCTTGGCTAGAGTCCGATATGCTTTCTTAATCTCTTCATGTGTTGCTGATTTGTCAACACCAAGAGTTCTGTAATGGTCGTCCTCAGTCAAGATATTCACCACTCATTCAAGGACTATTCCAAATCCTCAAAATCTACATCAACGACGTCTTCGTCTGGAGTATCGCTGGTTGCAGGACCCGCACTAGGTTGACCGCCCATTGATGATGGATCAAATCCACCAGGACCTCCAGGTCCACCTGCAGCTCCGGCTTGACCATAGACTTTCTCAGATATTTGATGGATAATCTGTTCTATCTCAGCAGTGCCAGATTTCATCTTTTCGTAATCCTCAGATTCGATTGCAATCTGTACCTCGGCGGATTTTGCTTCTAGCTCTTTCTTCAAATCTTCAGGAACTTTGTCACCCATGTCCTTGATGAGTTTCTGACCAGCGTAGATCATCTGATCGGCCTTATTCTTAGTTTCAACCTGATCAAGACGCTTCGCATCTTCTTCTGCGTATTTTTCAGCATTCTTAACCATTTGGTCAATATCGGTTTCTTCAAGATTTGTACTTGCTGTGATAGTGATAGATTGCTCATTGCCAGTGGCAAGGTCTTTTGCCTTAACATTCACAATTCCATTTGCATCAATATCGAAAGTAACCTCAATTTGAGGCGTATTCCTCATAGCTGGTGGGATACCAACTAATTGGAATCTTCCAAGTGTCATGTTATCCGTAGCAAGTTTTCTTTCACCCTGAACAACATGGATTTCTACAGCTGGTTGATTATCCACAGCTGTTGTAAACACCTTGCTCTTCCTTGTTGGAATTGTCGTATTTCTCTCAATAATCGGAGTCGCTATTTGACCCAACGTTTCGATACTAAGTGTAAGAGGGGTTACATCTAGAAGAAGTATGTCCGTTACATCACCAGCCATAACACCAGCCTGAGCTGCTGCACCAAGTGCCACGCATTCATCAGGATTGATACTTTTGTCGCCTTCCTTACCGAAGAGGTCTCGAATAATTTTCTGAATCATTGGCATTCGTGTAGCTCCACCAACAAGTAGAATCTTGCCAATCTGTTCAGGTTCTAGTTTAGCATCAGATAATGCTTGGCGGATAGGACCGACTGATTTGTCCACAAGATCATCGGTCATCTGTTCAAACTTAGCGCGAGCCAAGTCTAAATTCAAGTGCTTTGGACCAGCAGCATCTGCTGTGATATATGGAAGATTGATGTTAGTCTGCATAACTGTGGAAAGCTCAATCTTTGCTTGTTCAGCAGCATCACGAATTCTCTGCATTGCTGAAAGATCACTGGTAATATCTACACCAGTCTGATTCTTGAATTCTTCAACCATCCAATCGATGATACGTTCATCCCAGTCATCTCCACCTAGCTGTGTATTTCCACTTGTGGATAGAACCTGGTAGACAACCTCACCATCTAATTCACTGATATCAAGAATGGAAACATCGAATGTTCCACCACCTAGGTCGTAGACAAGAATCTTTACTTCCTTGGTCTTTTCAAGTCCATAGGCTAGTGCAGAAGCTGTCGGTTCATTTACAATTCGCTCAACTTCGAATCCTGCAATTCTTCCTGCATCTCTAGTTGCTTGTCGCTGACTGTCATTGAAATATGCGGGAACTGTAATGACTGCTTTAGTGATGGGTTCTCCAAGATACGCTTCAGCATCCTTCTTCATTTTCGTTAAAATCATCGCTGAGATTTCTTGTGGAGTGTATTCTTTATCACCAATCTTTACTTTGTAGTCCTGCCCCATCTTTCGCTTGATGGAACGAATGGTACGCTCTGGCATAGAAACAGCTTGTCGCTTTGCCAGTTCGCCTACAATTACTTCGCCCTTGTGCGTAATACCTACAACTGAAGGGGTTAGACGTTTCCCCTCAGCATTTGGAATAATAGTCGGTTTGCCTCCTTCCATATAGGCGATACCGCTATTCGTTGTACCTAAGTCAATACCTACAATCTTACTCATCATTATTCACCATTTTCATCTAATTTGGTTTCACTTTCATTATCATCGTTATTGGGAGTAGGTTGAGATTCATGATGATTTACGCTCACCACAGCAGGTCTCAGAACCTTTTCATTAAGCATGTAACCTCGTTGGTATTCTTCGAGAATAATACCATCTGGTTTGTCAGGATCACTAACTCTATTCACTGCATGCTGGTAATACGGATCGAATATCTTCCCAACAGAATCAATCGGACTAACCCCTTCTAGGAGTAGAGTCTTGTCAAATTGCTGTTGAATGGCTTCTATGCCCTTCTTGGCAGACGCAGGGTCGGTTTCAAAATCCATATCTAATGCACGAAGGAAGTTGTCATAAATATCAAGGAATTTCAACAGAATATCTTCACTGGCAAACTTCCTAACCTCTAAGATTCGACTGTCCATACGTTTTCGATAGTTATCGAATTCTGCTTGTAACCGCTGAAGTCGATCAAACAGGTCGTTTGATTTCTCTTGTTCTAAAGCTAGTGGGTCTTGAGGTGTTTCCTCGACATCTACTTCAATGTCCAAAAGAACTTCGTCAGACATGTCATTATCTTCGTTGTGCGTCTCATTGTGCTCTTCTTGCATTGCGCCTTCACTCTACCTACTTAGATGTACATTGACTAGCAGTGATGTACAGAAAGGAAACCGACACGAATGTCGTGCGGGGACTGACTCCTCGACAGTAGTTCCCCCTGGTGACTCGGGGGAAACCTAATTTATTTCATAAAAAACCTTTCGACAGAGGAAACGAGTTATTGACACTAGCCAAAAATAGAAAACATCTTCAAGAGGAAGTCAATAGGTGGAAACCAAGATGTCACTCAATGCTGATATTCAAAAAGCAAAGGAATTGGTGAACAAAGCTGGTAAGATTGCAGCACTCACTGGTGCAGGTATCAGTGTAGACTCAGGTATTCCAGACTTCAGATCAGAGGGAGGACTCTGGAAGAGATTTGATCCCTTGGAGTACGCAACTCGTGAGAGTTTCATGAGAGACCCAACTAAATTCTGGACTATGGGTAAGGAGTTAGCAGAAACATTTGTGAAGGCAAACCCCAATGATGCACACTTAGCATTAGCTGCCCTAGAAGAACAAGGCAAATTGACAGGGGTAATTACTCAGAACATCGACAATCTACATCAAACAGCAGGTAACAAGAGGGTTATCGAATTGCATGGAAATTACCTTCGTGCATTTTGTATTGAATGTAAAGAGGAATATTTCGGAAGAACGGTGCATGAGAGTGTTGCACAGGGAGAGATTCCTCCTAAATGTGAAAAGTGTGGAGGAATATTGAAATCAGAGGCAATTCTGTTTGGTGAACCATTACCTCAAGAACCGATGGCACAAGCTGTAGAATTGTGTCGAAACACCGACCTCATGATTGTAATTGGATCCAGCCTAACTATTTATCCTGCAGCATTTTTACCACAGATTGCAAAGAACGCAGGAGCCAAGGTAATTCTGATTAATCTTGAAGGAACAAACAAAGACGATGTAGCAGATATCGTCCTCAGGGGAAGAGCTACAGATATTCTTCCAGCGATAACAGATTTCTAAATGACAGGGAAACCAAACCAAGAGTATACTGCCAAAGCCCCGGGAATGATGATTACTGATAGAAGAATTGTAATCTGACCTAGAATAAAGAAATTATTGTCCATCATCCACAATCCCAGATACGAAAATGCATACGATATCACACAGGCTGTAAATCCTAGAACTATAACAGGTCCTAGAGGGAATATAACAGCAAGGAATCCACCAACCTGGGTCCAAAAAGGTGCACCAATATTGATTAAGACAATGAATCCTCGAACAACTAAATAGACGATTATTGAAACGAAGATTCCAATCTGTGAAAATGAGATACGGGCAGGTAGACTCATAGTATATTCAAGGTATTTTCCAGTTAATCAGCTATTTACACTTTGTCCGTTGACTAACCATACTCCTTAAACGGTGCGTGTGATACCGGAAATGTAATGAGCGACATTGTCTGGAAAATTGTTGGGCTAGGACAGCTATCACTACTCCTTGAAGCTAGTTCTCCAAAACCAGGAAATGTAAACAGAATTGCACGCTTCTCCGATATGGACTACAGGAATTTTCTAACTAGTGCATCTCTTCTTTCCAGAGGATTATATGAAAGCGCAACAAGGGGGGTTGCATTAGCAAAAGGGGACCTCGATTCTTCAAAAATAGGTCTTGGAGAGTTGATTCACATCTGTGTGATGGATTCGCTTACTGGTTTGAATCACAGAAATACGATACTCGGATCTATTCTCCTTTATGTGCCATTAACCGTTGCCATGGCTGCAAGTCTTACTGATGAATCAAAATTCTCACTTCAACGTATTCGTCAATATATCAAGACAATCACTAAGCATTCCACTGTAGAAGATGCTACAAATCTATACAAAGCATTTCATCTTACTCGACCCGGGGGTAGAATGATAAAAGAAGATCCTGAATGGTCGAATCTCCACAGTCATTATGATTTTGATAATCCAAAAGCTGAGGAGCATCTTATTGAGGATAAAGTCACACTTTCTGATTTGTTTCAGATGTCATCACAAGTTGATGAAATCAGCAACGAGTGGTCTAATGGTTTCCAGAGAACTCTTGGAGAAGTACTCCCGTATCTAACGAGCGTGACGACCAAGTTGGAGGATCTTGAAGAGGGAATTGTCCGTACATTCGTTTGGTTATTGGCGCAGAGACCTGATGGTCTTATAGTGAAGAAAGCTGGTAGAGACCGAGCTGAGGAGATTCAATCACTTGCCAAAACAACGATGGACAGTTGGTCAGAGAAGAATGGATCAGAGAATCTAATTCTCAGTTTTGATAGAATCCTCCGTGAAGAGGGAAACTTGCTGAATCTGGGAACTACCGCAGATATAGTATCTGTAGCAACATTTTGCAGATTAGTAGATATCACATACCCAGGAATCTAACCAAGGACTCCGCTGAAAATAATAATTGCCAGAACAAACAAAATTACCGCAGGTGCTATGAGCATAGCCTTCCCTTCGGTTCGCTTAATGGCACGAACTTCCTTGTTAGGACCCAGATAGAACCCTAGCAGAAGTAAACAGCCCAGTAGAATCAGGAAAATTACGAGACCTTCATGCGCCATTTGTATTCATCCATATCCAACGCAGAAATACGATGATATTAACATGATTGTTCCAGACTGTCAATGAGTTTGCTAGCTGAAAAATGAGAGGGCTCGTAGATTACCTATGTAATCTAGAGCTTTGACGTGAAGGTCTGTAGTTATCAAACGAGAACTTGTCGGAAAACATGCTCGAACCTCGACCGTAAAGCCTTTGCACGATCCATATCAGCGGCATAAAGTGGTTGTCGCATATCACTGAGATTAGGTATCTTCTTGCATAAACTCTGGCCCAGGAGTTTTCTCAAAGCAAAGCTGACAGTTCTTGGTGCGAGATCTACTCTGCTGGAAATAGCCTTCGGTGTCAATGGTCCTTCTGAGGTCAATCGATCTAATACAATGATTGCACTTCGCGGTAATTCAATAGACATCTTTGTTATACCATCCCTGCCGATGTTTGGGTCTTTCCGTCCCTTACTATTAAATGCGCCGCTCCTAATATAAGAGATAAGGTCCAAGCATGAATTTCCATTTTTGAGTAGATACTCGTAAATGATAAGAGAAAATCGATTCAAATCGAAAATCATCGATTGAAAGTATGCAACTGATGACCGGATTGACGAATTTCTGGATGTAGTCTGATGAAATGGTCAACTCTGAATGATAATCTGAGCTTCTTTCACACGGTCAAGGGAGTAGTAGAATTCAAGAGGATGAATAGCAGTGTTGATTTCATCATCAAATAGGTGTAGCAATTGAAACAACGAGTCTTTGTGACGAGGAAGATACCTGATGAAGGTCTCAGAATGATTACTGAGAGATTTGATACCACCGTATGGCCCTCGGACAATCCCCCATCGGTAAAAGAAATTGTTCAGAACGCAGAGGACTGTGAAGGTATTGTAACTCTTTTATCGGATCCAATTGGTCGGGATGTAATCAGTAAACTCCCAAAACTGAAAGTGATTGCGCAGTATGCTGTTGGATATGACAACATAGACATATCATTTGCCACCGAGAGGAAGATTGCTGTTACAAATACACCAGGTGTTCTTACTGAAACAACAGCGGATCTAGCGTGGGCACTGATCATGGCAGCAGCTAGAAGAATAGTTGAATCTGACAGTTATGTTCGTGATGGAAAATGGAATGTTGCCTGGGGACCTGAGCTTCTACTTGGTTCAGATATTTATGGAGCAACACTCGGAATCATTGGATTAGGAAGAATAGGAAGTGCGGTAGCAAGACGCGCTTCAGGTTTCAATATGAAGATATTATACCATACAAGAAGCGAGAATGAGTATACAAAAGAAATTGAATCCAAGACTAATGGGACTAGGGCGGACCTTCAAACTTTGCTAAGTGAATCAGACATCGTTTCACTACATATTCCCTTATCATCAGAAACCCATCATCTTCTTGGAGAGAACGAGTTCAAAATCATGAAACCAAGGGCAGTCCTAGTGAATACATCACGAGGAGCAGTAGTCGATGAAGATGCACTTTGCAAAGCTCTCAAGTCAGGACATCTCGGTGCTGCCGGACTTGATGTTTTCAAGCAAGAACCACTTCAAAAGAATAGTCCACTCATGAAATTGCCTAACGTAATTCTCGCACCCCACATTGGAAGTGCAAGTACAAAGACAAGAGCTACAATGGCAACAATGTGTGCAGAAAATCTTATCGCTGCACTTGATGGTAAGCAACCACCAAATCTCGTAAACAAAGAGGTGTTTGAAAAATGAATGACATACTAAAAATGATACAAAGTCGAAAGTCTATACGAAAGTACTCTCCGAAACCAATCCCTGAGAATGAATTGAAAGAAATTTTGAAGACAGGATTCAGTGCGCCAAGTGGTGGAAATATGCAACCATGGCGTGTAGTTGTTGTGAAAGATACTACCAGAAAAGAGCTACTTGCCAAGGCCGCATTTGGACAATCATTCATTGCTGAAGCCCCGGTTCTCCTTGTGGTATGTGCGGTACCCTATGAATCGGCAGAAAAATACAAAGAGAGAGGTGCAACTCTTTACGCTCTTCAAGATACGGCAGCATTAACCCAAAACATCCTACTGGCTTCTCATGCGTTGGGGTATGCTACTTGCTGGATTGGTGCATTTGATGAAGATGAGGTTTCAAAAATACTCAAAGTTCCAGAAGGAATGCGACCAGTATCTATGATTCCTATTGGACTTGCAGATGGTGTAGAACCTAAGACTCGTCCACGAAAATCTGTAAGCGATATCGTCATCACGGAAGAGTTCTAGAATTTCGATAATCTGAATTCATCATATTTCTCAAAATTAGAGGATACTGAGATTCATACACAACTAGTTATGATTTGCTTTTTAGTTAACATCAAAAAAAGAGAAGGGATGAGGGCCGAAGCCCCCATTTTCCTTTAAACTAAAGTTACGATTCTACGTCCACTATTTCTTCCTAACAAGGAAGAGTATGAGTAGAACCACAACACCGGCACCAATACCGCCAAGCAAACCAATCAGCAACGGATCTAGTGGTGCTGCAGTGGTTGTTGTAGTAGTGGTAGTTGTTGTAGTCGTCGTCGTAGTGGTCGTTGTAGTCGTAGTTGTGCCAGTGGTTGTTGTAACCGGTGGTATAGCACCTGCTGCGAATGACGTTGAAAAGCCGTCAGTGAAGTCACCTGGCCAGTAGCCAGTTGGTGGATCACTTACATCACAGATAATGCCATCGTCATAACCTAGGACGGTCCAATTGAGGAAATCACAGCTGTATGCACGTACTCTAACTATGTAGTTACCCTCAAGCCAGGTTGATGAGTCCCATGTATAGTTAGTAGCCGTTACGTTCTGCTGCAATAACACAAATGACACACCTGCATCTCTGCTTAACCAAACAGAGTAGTAGGGTATGTCGTCAGCATTTTGGTCAGTGCTAGACCAGGTCAAGTTCCAGACATCGCTGCCTAGATCTGCTGGAGCGTTCACAGTAACATCTGGTGCAAAGAAGTTCATGAAGCTGACAGTTCCAAGTTCATCGTAGAACAACACATCAGTGCCTGTGTAGCAGTAATACTGCACAGTCATTGTAATGTTTCTACGAAGCTCGTAGGTGTCAAATTCAGCGTACTCCTCATCAGCACCGTTAAAGATGTCAACAGAGGCTCTAGTATCCACAGTAATGACATAGGGCACACCTGCATGGTATGCATATGCAAAGACATAGGCACGAATCGCGATGGCGCCTGATTCAGCTGCTGTGTAAGCACCTGCTTCGCCGCCTCCACCACCAAAACTATCGACTGATAGATATGATGTTGAGCTGAGTTCATCAGCCTCGTCGACTAGACCGTTATCATTAGCATCATCCCAACCCCAGACATCAAATGCTGGATCTTGTCCTTCCTGTGCGTCAATTGCAACTCGTACGTTGTCGCCGGCGTTAATACCTTCAACAGTTTCCCAGTTGTAGATAGTTGCGTCGTCGAATGGAACTGGCCAGGCATCAACACCCAGAGGATCTGGGTATGTACCGGATAGTGTAACGTACAGACCGCTCAAGAGAGCAATCTGAGTATCAGTTATCACATACTCGGGTATACCTGCAACACCTGGAACGGTCCAGTTGTTGTTGATTACAACGTGGTCACCAACTAGTATGGAATTGTTATCGTAGGCGGTTAGACCTGCGGTATTTGATTCCCACTCGTTGACATATGTTGCGTCAGCAAATGTTGTAGCATTGTAGAGCTGGAAGGTGATTTTGATATCCTCAGGAACAGATGTACCGTTAAAGGCACGTGTGTAGACGAGGAACCAATAACTACCATTGACCAAATCACCATAATCCCAAATGACAGTGTTCTTCGTGTCTTCGGTTGGTGTTAAGATTGTGGTTGCTGCTTCAATACCGTTAAGCAAATTCCTTACTTGGAAGTCGATAACAGTACCTGCATGCTCCCATTCTGCACGAATGACAACAATTGATGCGTTAAGATCCATATCGTATGGAATTTCCACTCGGAATACATCGATACCACCGCTCTCATCTGTACGGGTTGTACCGTCGATGAATGCGGTTGTTGTAGATTCAGTGTCGTATGGTGTCTGTGTACCTGGTGCACCTATACCGTCAACAAGGATCTGGTTAACTCCGTAATCGGAGCCTGTACCATCCAAGACAAAGTCGACCATGTATGAGTAAGGTACTTGGTGTGACCAGGAACCATCTACGAATAGAATCTGTCCCTGATGAATTCCGTACTCTGCTAAACTATCAACAGTTAATTCAACGTTGATGACACCAGAACCGTCAGTTATGTCAATCTGAGTATCAGTAACATATTGCCAGAGGGTAACTGTTACTGTGACATTAGTCTTTGGTACAGTGTCTAGTTGCAGACTGGCAAAACCATCATCGAACAAATCAGCGAGGGTGGGTGTTCCACCAATCCTCATTGTTTGAAGGTTACATGGGCCTGTAGCTCTGCTGACATGGTCAACAGTATCACCACCAATAGCATCGCCATTATTATCACGATCGAAGTTCCAGTAGTTCAAATCACCATTTGAGTCAACATCGTCCCAATCGAACAATCGTACAACTGTACCGATGTCATCAGCATCAAATGCAACTTGGATAGTAGCATAGGTTGCTAAATTGAAGTCTGCTGCAAAACCAGTGGTTGCTGCTTCCATTGCTGCTTCTAGGTCGAATGTTGTTGGACGTTCAATCCACGGATTGAAGTTCGTATCATTGTATGCACTTGCCATCAAATCGAATGAAACAGTTTGCCATTCTGTCATGATGGATGCTACGGGTAGAGTACCGAAGTCTGACTCGATATGAGTACTACCAATGGCACCATTAAAGTCCCAAACGGTAAGTTCCACATTAACTACATCATCGCGTTCGACTGAACCGAAGAAGATACTACTTGACTCCATACCAACAGGTGTCTCTTGGTCTGTATAAATACCAAACCAATCGGTATCATTGATATTTGCGGCCCAAGTTTCTGCAACTTGTGCTCCGAAGAATTGGTAGCTGTCAGATTCGAAGATGTATTCATCTGTAGCAGGGCTTGTAATAGCGTCAACTGCTGCAAAAGCGTTAACCAAACCATGACCTTGTGCAAAGGGATCGATTCCCATATCACTAGCAGTTGAAAGAAGGACATTCTTTACATACTGTGGTGATGGAAATGCGTCATATGTCTGATTGTATGCATCAATGATGATTGCTGCAACACCAGCTGCAACTGGACAGGAAAGGCTTGTACCTTGCCACCAGAAGTATGGATCACCAGCATCTAACCAGATGTTGTGGAATGGCTGTGGGTTTACACCCCTGTAACCAGGAGCCATAACATCAGGCTTGACAATACCAGTGAAAGCTGGACCGGTTGCTGACCAGTGTACTTGCTGTCCGTCAGTCTGGGTAGGACCGTAGAGTCCCTCGTAGTAGTGACTAGTGTATGATGCACCAACTGATACGACTGAATATGAACCACCAGGAGTACCGGTAGTACCATAGTCGTTACCATCGTTACCTGCTGAGAAGATGAAAAGAGTTCCAGGATAATCAGCATGTAAGACACCCGGAGCTGATGCAACATCGTACATCAAAGCATATTCGTATAGCTGGAGGTATGAGCCGCCAGGTCCCCAACCCCAAGAGTTGGATACGATGTCTGCGCGGTGTGTGCGACCATCAAGGGTGTACTCCCAGTAGGATAAGTTACCGTTAGGTCCAGCTGAAGTGTTCAGGTGGAATCCAGCACCCCAGAAGTCGGCCATGAGGCCACCACCGCTTGAGATACCCTTACAGGACATAATCTTTGCTCCAACAGCAACACCAGGTAGTGTGAATAGAGAGGTTTCAGTCTTTGTAGTTGTGACTGTTTTACCATCCACGGTTTCTGTTTCTACCCATGTGGTTGTGTTGTCGTATACTTCGTATTCTAATACACCTTGTCCAGCAATGGCAGAAGCGGTCCACATACCGTGGTTGCTGTCGTGGGTGAATAGAGCATTCCAACCTAACCAGTCAGGTGTAATGCCGAAGAAGACTTCATCATATTCGTTAGCGAGGTATCCAATGTCGTCATAGGCCCATGAAAGTGAACCAATTCCAACATCAACCATACCGTCATCGTCAAGATCTGCTGCGAGTGGTGTGTTCAATCCATTGAAAACGTAACCCTCAGCAATATCGTCATTGAATGACCAGTCCATCATGTCAACGTAGTATGCACGATCATCTAGGTCTGTGAAGTCAGCTGACTCCCACCAGAAGCCGTCCATCCACATGTTGGTCCATGCGTATGTACCGTTCCAGTCAATGACTAGATCACCGTCATAGATCATTGAAGGAGCAAATACCTTTGCATAACCATCATTGCGTTGCTGGAATGCCCATCCGAAAGTATAGTTTTGACCAGCTGCGGGGTCTGGAATTTGCCAGTCCATCCACAACTCACTCATGACGTATTCAGTAGCATTTGCAATTCCCCAAGCACCTTCATAGAGACCTATGAAACCGCCTGCGAGAAGAGGTCTGTGGCCACCACCGTTGTTTTGAACGGGGTTCCAACCATCAACACTAACATACATGTTACCGTCGGTACCATTGTATGTGAGCAGATAACCAGCCTCGAGCCATGCAGTTGTATTTTCAACGTATGAGCCATTTGCGATGTACATGTCTGTAAGACCCATACCAGAGGGGTCGTATGACATTCCGTATGTACCGTTGTTATATTCAGTACCAATTAGATCAGGCTGACTGAAGTCAACACCACTATCGTCAATTGCGATAATAGCGCCTGTTCCGTTGTAGCCTAATGTAGCAGCAGCAGTAGCTCCGACTTCTCCATTGATGTTGAACATATCAAGTTCAGAAATTGGTGCACTGTCAATAGTGCGATCAATTAAGCGGTCTGCTTGTACATATCGTATACCATCAGTTGCTTCAATTTGCTTTAATTCACCAATAGATGAAACAGAAACTGATGCAACCCTAGATACCACAAAGTCCATCTGCCAATTTACATCTGCAAGTTTATACAGAAGTGAATCGTCAAATCCGGCATCCAAGTAGAGTAAGAGTTTAATATCGCCATTAGATTTTAGATATAAAACCTCATCTACAACGCCTGTGTCCATATAGGATACAAGCAGTGGATCCATTTTCTCTCCAACCATTTCGTTCTCGACACGGTCAGCCCATTTTTCAATGAACTCTTGTTCCGCCTCGGGGAGAGCTTGTGCTACCTGGGATTCAGCAGTCATTGGTACGAATGGCACCATCAACATGCTAAAGACGAATACGCCAATAAAAAGCATAACCGTAGATTTTCTCAGGTTGTTCATTTTTACTTTTTCTCCTCACGTTTTTCATGAAGAACAAAAACGTCTAGGATGCAACAATCCGCATTGATGGCATCGTCACTAGACGCATTAAAAATCTCCAAAAACTGACCGAGTATCAGTCAGCTATATCTCCTCTATAGCGTTCTCCACGGGTAATGTGATTAACTCCGTTGAGAGAAATTGTGGCTATTAAGCATTGTGCAAGAATTGTACTACTCCCAAGCATCATTAACCCTCTATTGCGATAATACAGAGCGAGAATAGTACAGAGCGAGAATAATCAACTTAAATCACCCCAATTTCGCCAAGAAGGTCTATGAGTCCTTATTTTACCTATGTGTAGGCGAATACACCATATCATTCACTGTTTAGAACAATAGATGTGTGTTTAAGTAATCAACTAGGACTCGCGGACTATCTTCTTGATTGCATCAACAATTTCGTTAACCATAAGGATTGCTCCAATCATCTCGAACTTTGGTTCATCCAATTGAACCTCCTTAGCTTCACGAGCAACTCGAGTCATCGAACGTCCTAAACCTTCAATCAGGGAAATAATAGTCTTCTTTGCAGAGTCTTCACGATTGCTTGACTCAACCTGAGAGATGAGTTCTACAAGATCGGATATCACACTGTCGGAAACCTGGGATGCTGTTTCAGAACGACGGGCTAAATCCTCCCATTTTGCTTGAATCCTATGTAGCTCTGCTTCGAGCTCTTTTACTCTGCTATCATCAATAACAGGTGCAGCAGGTGCGGGAGGTTCAGCAGTTGTAGCTGCAGTTTCAGTATTCTCAAGAACAAGGCGCAAATCAGCAATCTCAACTTGGAGCGATTCAATACTCAAATCCCTTTCTGCAAGCTGCGCCTTTAATTGATCTTCAACTATAGATGGAACGACTTTGCCCTTGAGCTGGTCCTCCATCAGTTTGAGAGAAGCCTCACGTTCGCTTACTTCAGCCTTGATAGCTTCAAGTTCTCCTTCAAGTGTAGCCAGACTTTCTTCCTTCTCAGAGATGAATTCATTCAGTTTCTTATTCTCACCTTCAAGCTTGTAGATCGCCTGCTTTGAAAGTTGAGCAACTTCTTTTGTGAGTTTGAGATCTTCCCTGAGACCAGCTAGATCAGGTTCAGGAGGAGTGATTACAAAGTATGCAAATACAGTGAATAGAATCCCAATTGCAGTCACATAAACAAGCGATGTTATAGTAGAGCCAAAGACAATGTCAGTCACAGCCTGTAAGGCTGCAGTGAAGAAGACATACGACCCAAAGGTCCAACCCAAAGCTCCTGATGCTGCAAACACAACTAATCCAATTGCTAGGAAAATACAACCAATGCTGAATAGAACCAACAGATTCCGTTTCAACTCATCCTGAGGCAAATGTCTCTGATAGAGAACGAGAATTGTTCCAAGGAACAAGAGTGGTACAACATATGGTAGAGTGGCTACAATATCATCCATCGGAGTTCCGAAGTCAACAAGCATTTCGAAACCACTGAGAACAGTTGAACTATTCATTGTGTAATCTCCCAACTCGTGCGAAAAGGAGATGCATTTCTAATGATAAAACTATTCTGGAGAAATACCAAGCCCGTTTGATAAGAAAAAAAGAGAATCTGCTCGTGATAAAAGGACAGAACAGACCTTTTCGTGGCGTTTACTCTCTCCAGAGTTTCGCCTTTTCAGCTTCGTGATCTTCGATAGCCATTGTGAGATTCTTTGCGAATCTGCTAGCCTCATCCAACGAAAGAAGGAAAGAGGCTTTGAGGTCTTTGTCTTCTCCAATCATGACTCGAATCTTGCCATCATTCACCCAACCCTCATCGGTCTTCTCGGGCAGGGCAACTTGCATTTCACACCAAGTCCTCCGTGTCTGACCAGTATTGCGGTCCTCAAAGAAATGTTTCAACTGAAGTCGGCGCTCGTAAGCGTGGTTTTTTGCAGCCATTTTTTCATGCGCTCCGTATATTATCATAGGCGTTCTACTACGCCCTCACATACAATATATACAAAAAGCAAATTATGCTCGTTTCTCGGAGATACCGAGCTAGAGCATTCTGCCCTAATAGTACGAAGTGGCACTTAAGAAAACCCTTATTTTGTCACCTGAGGGTGGAACGATGGAAGGACTTACAATAATGCCAGCGATTACTAAATCCACCATTGCCCTGTTTGTTCTAGCAATTATAATGATTACACCAATGCCTGTTTGGAGTGGTACTACGAACTCTAGTGCCCCAACTCATTTTGGTGTGAGCGCAAACCTGGCACTAACTATAGCATCATCACAACCTCAGGATGTCATTCCAGTTGTTGCTCAATTTCCTGAAGGTAGTACTCCTGAGGAAATGATTGATGCAATTCGAATGTCAGGATTGTCTAGCATTGTTATCAGACATGCATTCCATATTATCCCAATGGTTTCCCTTTACATTAGAAGCAATGAAGTTGCAGTCCTATCTGAGAATATGCTGATCAGTGGGCTCACTCTTGATGTTAAGAGACAGATTGCGTCTGACCAGGTCCCAGTAGAAGAAGTAACTCTTGCAGCCAATGGAAATGGTTACACACACTTCACGACGTTTCTTGAAGCTGAGCAAATGTGGGATATGGGATACAATGGTACAGGTATTGTTGTAGCAGTTCTTGATAGTGGAGTTGACAATAACCATCCAGATTTACAGACACAGGTCATTGGATTCAAGGATTTAGTTGATGGATTCGATGACATGAACCCTGCAGGTGGTATCGATGCGTACGATGACAATGGCCATGGTACCGCATGTGTTTGGAATGTTGCGGGTGACGGAACTGCTAGTGGTGGAAATCTAACTGGAGTTGCCCCAGGAGCAAGTATCATAGCTATCAAAGTTCTGGATGATGAAGGCGCAGGAGATGATTCAGTCATCGCCGAAGGAATTGAGTTTGCTGTGGATAATGGTGCGGATGTAGTAAGCCTGAGCGTAGGTGGTGAATGGACCGATGATACATATGTTGTTGAGCCGTCAGTAGCCGCTGCGCAAGCAGCCATCGATGCAGGAGTTGTTGTGGTCGTTGCTGCAGGTAACTCAGGTCCTCAAGCATTTTCAATAAACTCACCTGGAATACTGGAAGAGTCCCTCACAGTTGGAGCCTCTGTTGATGATACAGGCGTTATTGCGTTCAGTAGTGTTGGACCAGTTTATAGAACCACATCCCAACCAACCGGTTACAGTGCAAAACCTGATGTTGTTGCTCCGGGATATGGAGTTGTATCTGGACTAGCCGATGGTGCAAATACATACGAATTCGTACCCTACAATTATACTCAATATGGAAATTCATACACTCAATGGGCAGGCACTTCAGCTTCAACACCAATGATTGCTGGTGCAGTAGCACTTCTTGCTCAAAGGCATCTATTACTTTCACCAGAAGAGGCAAAGACCGCCCTTATGGCAGCAGCAACTGATCTTGACCTAGATCCCATGATGCAGGGATGGGGATTAGTGAATGTCACTAAAGCATCAGAGTTTCTAACGGATTCAAGTAGAGACCTGACAATTATGACACCTCGCCGTTTTCCGACCCTTCCATGGAGCGATACTGTTCTCATAGTAGGAGATGACAGACCACCTCAGAATATCACTATCATTTCAACTCAGGCTGTAGGTCTGGTAGATATCACGCTTATTGGTAACGCAAGTTTGTTTGTTCAAACACCAGACCAGGTTTCAATTTCTGCAGGATATTCACATTTCAGTATTCAACTTGATATCCCAGACGATCTACCAATGTCAGAAGTAGGATGGTATACTGGAATCCTAAATCTTACATCAAGTGGGGATGTAGTAGCATCAATCACTATCGACTTCACTATTACTATCTTTGGTGGAAGATTGATGGTCGACATGGCACATCATACAACCGGTCCAACAGGAGACCCTGATGATCCATCATACTACGGCTATTTCACGGAATATATACGAGAGAGCGGTGTGACTCTATCGGAATTTGGTAGTCCTGATGATTTAACTGCTAGTTACATCGATATTGGTTCCCTCTCGGGTTCAGATATCTTCATGATTATGGATACTGAAACTGCATATACTGCAGACGAAGTTAGTGCATTGCATAGCTTTGTAGACAATGGAGGTACACTAATTGTCCTATCAGAGTTTTGGGATTCTGTGGAACAAACAGCATCCTTCGGTATAGATTCGTATAATGCGATTCTCGCACCTTTCGGCATTCAATGTGAAAGACGTGGAATTGGAGCTGGTATCGATGGATTGGGTCTTGTTTACGATGGTGCAGTAGAAAACGATACTTTGATGGAGGGCATATCGAGCCTCTATATTATCCAAGGAAGTACTTTGCATATTGATCCCAGCGTTTCAAATGCTAGAGGATTATTCTGGGAGGATGCTGCAAAGACCCATGCAATAGTTGCCACTGCAGAATATGGTAGTGGGAACGTCTTTGTGATCTCAGACGGTTCAACACTCTATGACGATATACTCTATGATGCAATCCGTTCTGGTGCAGACAATCTTCGACTGCTAAGGAATCTAGCAAGTGCTATAATCCCTGAAGCACCACGAATCTATGATGTTGTATTGAACACAGGTGAATTTGGAGAACCCGCAAACGTCACTGCGTATATCTTTGATGATGACTTGGATGTTGTATCGATGAGTATCATTGGACCTGGTGGTAACAACATTACTGGAATAGTCAACGAAAGCTTGGGATACAAGTTTTCTTCGAGCTTCACCTATACAAGTGGAGGATTCTATTCATTCCGAGTTGTAGCAAGTGATGCGAGTGGTGATGAACGCATCTTCCAGAAGGTCATACTAATTCCGGTGGACGCTGCAGATGATGTGTTTGTACTAACAGTGATATACTCACTACTTGGAGTTGTTGGGATTGGACTTGCCTATTCGGGATATCTGAAATTCAGCGGAGATAAGAAATCACGTCCAAGACGTGTAGAACCCAAAGATGATGAATGGGAAGTACCTCCACCATCTATCGAATAGGACCATCCTGTGATGAGCCGCTCTTCTCTCATCACTCTGACACACTCTTTCGAAATTGTATGAGTTCATAAACATTCATCACAATGAAATTTTATGAAAGGACTAGGTATGTGTACTAGAACAGTCGTTCGTGCAACGACCAATCGACGTGCGCGACTGAAAGCCCGAAAGAAGAAGTCTTCTTCTCAAGGGAAGTCCTTACTCTCCAAAAAGGATTTATCATCATATTCTGGAGAGTCCGCGGCTGTTCACATTGTCCAATCGGACCTTGCTAGTTTCAGTGATGGAGCTATCAAGAGTGATAATGACCCCGCCGTGGAAAGTACTGTGGAAATACTCTCTGTCGCTGGAAGTGATGTCCCAGCTCACAAACAGGAGAAAGAAGCCAGGACAATAGGAGGGATCCTATCCCGATGAACGTTGACAAAGCTCTTGCTAATTTTTGTAATTCCTTGGAATTACGAAGAGGTGGTGACACTGGCAGGGGAAGGGTGGAACATAGAAATTTCTTACAGTTGAGGTTCACTCACTATATGTAAGATTTAGGTTATAGGACCATAGGTAGTTTCAAGATAGTCGCGCAGACGTTCGTGACGTGGTTTCAGGAGTGGTTTGTCTTGAAGAATTGCTCCAGACTCCACACGTTCAAGTATCTCATAACCGAGTCGAGCCCCCATCCTAGAGGCAATCACTTGGCCACCAATGAGTTGCCCTTTTGAGTCAGTAACAAGAGCAACATTGGCAAACTCTGCTGTATCATTGACATACTGAACAGAGATCTTCACACCCATATCTTCTGCTGTAGTAGACGAATGTCCAACGCAAACGATATCGGTACCAAATATTCGGTCATATTGGAGACGTTTTGAAGTATCCTCGTAAATCTTCTTTCCTCCTACTGCTGCGACTCCTGCTTGTCTTCCAGCTCGTGCAGCAACACTGCCAACCGGTAAAAGAAGAGGTTTATTGGTTAGTGAATCGATGATTTCAACACAGTCCCCAACAGCATAGATAGTATCTTCGGAAGTCTTCATAGTTTCATCAATAACAATTCCACCAAGATTACCGATCTTTACTCCTAGTTGCTTCGCTAGGTCAACGTTAGGTTTGACTCCGGTCATGAACAGGATTGCATCAGCATCTAGTTTCTTTTCACCAAGCATCACACCATCCGCGTTTCCATCTCCTGCTACAGAAGTTGGTGATACTCCTTTGTGAACTGTCAGTGTACTTGGTAATCGTGATAGCAACTCAGCGCTCATCGGTTCTTCAAGTTGACGACGCATCAACCGAGATCTAACAATCAAGTGTGTATCTTTTCCAAGTGAAACCAATCTTTCTGCTGTTTCCAGTCCGCTAAATCCTGCGCCTATGATGACGATCGTGTTCATTCCTGAAAGCTGCTTACCAATTTCACTGGTATCTGCCATGGTCTGGACTGTAAAGACATTCTTCAAGTCAGTACCTGGAATATTAGGGACACTTGGTACTCCACCTGTAGCAATAATCAGCTTGTCGTAATTGAGAGTAGAGGAACCATCTTTCCCTGTAATCTGAAGACTGTTTGACTTTGAATCACCTTGAGTCACACTTGTACCAGATAGAACTTCGATTCTCTTTTTCGCTAACTCGCTCCAAGACCAATCATTAATCGCAAGATCACTTGTATCTGGTATTTCGAGAGCAAGAGAAGCACCAGGTTTTCTATGGGATTCGAGGGTTTCTTCTGTTACAATCTTAATGTCGGCCTCTGAATTGAACATCCTTGCTGCAACAGCAGCTGCAGCGCCACCAGGACCATATCCAACTATTACAATCTTCATCCTTCAATACCTCTTCGTTGACTTAAACGTCTGAATGTGTATATTGCGACCAATGCTACTACTGCTACACCTAAACCTACGACAATTAGAGTATTGTCCTCAATGATAGTTAGAGTAGCAAAGTGCATCTCGGATGTAGGTATACTCACCCCTTTAGCAATTGCGAATACTTCGTATTCTCCTGATGGAAATCCAGATGGTGCAACTGCAAACTCATAAACGCCGTCACCATTGATAGTGAAATTGAACCAGAGACCAGTTGAATGCCTGAACCCAATAATAGCCTGTGAAATCAGTTCATAGCCTTCAACCGTGAATTCACCGGTGATTCTTTCAGAAAAGAGTATGCCAGTTCGTATTACCGTGTTATCCAGAGAAGCTTGAGAAATCCGGACAAGGTTAGTTGCGATTGCTGTCAACATTGCAAGTGGAAGGTACAATGTTTCTGTTTCAGAACTGATGTTGAAATATAGACTATTCACATATTGTGAAACAGCCAAACCTGAAAGCACTTGCATTTCATAGGAATCTTGCCCCAGTGATATTAAACTCTGAAGAACGGAGAAACTACCATCAACTATACTTGCACCTATGGACCTTGAACCTAGTGTTGAATCTCTATCGTAGGAATCAATCGTGATTGTAAGATTTCCGTTGACCATTTCCATATCGAGATCTTCAGCCATTGGTCGCCACTGATTTGTAAGGCTAGTTGAATCTGTTGAGTCCACATAGGCAAATGTGGAATTGTGTGTATTGATTACGATATCACCACGAACACCGTTGGTTAGTCCTTCTACCTTCAGGAAAGTGGCCATTGATGATTGCCACCAAGATCCTGTGTATGATGATATCTCGTAGTCTGAACCGCTCCACTCGAAGATATCCAAACTATCCCCAGTTAGATTGAGGAGGACATCAACCCCATTGGTTCCTGTTAGTACATTAGAATCTAAATCCCATTCGACACTCAACATATTTGTTCCAGAGAAATCACTAGCCCCATCTGAATACATTGCGAAAGCTACTGCATCACTCTGTTGGAACATCTTGATACTCCGTATATCTAAATCAGGTAGGACTTCAGGTTCGTCTATGTCAGTGGCAATGGAATCGAGAATTGCCCAGTCAGTAATTGTCGAACTCGTTTCAAGTGGTTCATCAAGAACATACATTACAGATGAGGTAGCATCACACAAACCGTGTCCCCAATCATTTGAAGGAATCTCAGAATGTGAGAGTCCCGCTCCATTGACCAAGGCACTATAATCCATCCAAGAATTGCTATTTCCTTCTGCTTGACGAATTAACGCTAATACGCCAGCAACATGAGGTGAAGCCATGCTCGTACCTCCTTTTGATACCCAGAGATTATCGTCAGCAATGAAATTGCCCCATGCGGCATTTATCGACACACCGGGAGCTGCAATGTTCGGTTTTGGTGCACCATCGATACGCGGTCCTCTGCTTGAAGTTGAAGTTATACTCCCACCTAATTCGCTGTATGATGAAACTGCAATAGCAAAATCTGATGTTCCTGGGGAGCTAATTGTATACAGATTCGAGGTTTGACTATTGAACCTCATACTGCTACCTGTCCATTCACCATCCCATGCATATCCATCAACCCAGATATCAGGACCACCTGTATTTGTAACAGTTACATCCCAGACACCATCTAACCACTCATGTTCTGATTCTGAAACTTGAATGATTAAGTTGTTCATTCCCCTTGGGCTTATCTCGCAGAACACGTAAGCACTAAGTTCTTCATTTTCTAGAGCAAATGACGTTCCAGCAATCTCAGAATACACATCAAGTTCGATAGCTGGACCGGAAGGTGGTATAAGGGTAATGATCTCATCTCTATCATCGGACAGCCAGAGTAGACTGAGATAGGAATAATCTGGTTCATTGGATACTTGCAACAGTACTGTATTATTTTCACCAGAGCCTACATCAAATCGTGCGTGCTTACTTCTAGTACCTAGGTTTCCAGCTGCTGCCGTTGTCAAGATGCCATGATTCAGAAATGCTTCGGTAATAGCTGAATCTTCAGGGTCAGTACCATCAAGAAATCCAAGATATGATGAAAATGACATGTTGATGATATCCGCATCATTTTCCACGGCGAAACTAATTCCATCAAGAATATCTGCAGATTGAAGAGGACTTCTGACGATTATCAAATCGGCACCGGGAGCGGCTCCGACATACGATGTAAGTCCAGGTTGCCCACCTGCAACGGTGGATGATACATGAGTCCCATGCTGAGTGGAGTGCGAATCACCCACAGAAACAGCCTGCGTTAGATTAACTCCTCGAATGTAAACGTCAGATGTGAATTGATCATAGAGAATTGCTACCTTGGAAATATTCAGAATGACGGCTTTTTCAGAACTCAGATCGATATCTCCATCGTCGTTGCCATCAATCCCTCCAATCCATCTATCCCCATCAGCAAAGTCGAAATCGCCAGCTCCATCAGAACTCATGTACATGTAGTCAGCAGCATAGCCAATCATCTGACCAGATTGACCATTTACTGTGAGAATTTGACCTTCACCTGGATCTATTGCAGCGTTATCATTGAGGTCTACGTAATAATCGAGATCAGACGAGATGAAATCAAACTCAGCGGGATATTGTTTCCAGAAAGATGGATGAAGCCATTCTGCTCCTGTATCTATCACAGCTACGGATACACCAGATCCATCTACAGTCTGACCATCAGTGTGTAGATTGTTCCAAACATCATCAGCATGTATCGCACCCACTGAACTAGTTATCGAGGGAACATATTGCTTACTTCCAGATGTAGCTCGAACCAGGCCCAAGTCAGTGAGCAATCGTATTGAATCAACATCATATACTATTGCAGAGTATACACGCCCAACATGAACAATAGACGACCCACGTCTAACGAATTTTATACCCAATGACTCTACAACCCGTATCTCAGAGAGTGAGAGTTGTTCTTCGAATTCTAGGATTGCACCAGCGCCTTGTCCCTCATCATTGGAAATTTCCATCTGTAGTTTGGCTTCAATCAAGGTCGCATCAAATTCACTTGAGAATTGTGTTGAGGTTGATACGGATGGTGCAGGGATCATAATCATTGATGCTATTAGGAGTGCTAGAACAAGGTAACGTCGATTCATTGGAGTCCCTCTGGGTAGCTAGGCTGTTTATGCAAGGCTATGTCTATAACTGATATGCTTTTGCCCTTGGTATTTGAAAGGGGACCAAGATGTAAAGACTTTGGTCACCCCATCAAATTGTACTAATCTTTTGCGACAACGTCGATATCCTTTGCCACAATCTCTGGACCAATCCATGAGAAAAGTGGTATAGCTGTTTTCGCAATCTCTACTACATTCTTGAGAAGGTCAAAGATGTTCCCAGATATCATGAGTCCATCGACTCCACCGACCATCTTTCCATTCTCAATAAGAATAGCAGGATTACCAACTACACTGAAGTCGCCAGATTCGGGATTCGAACTATGAGCTCCCTGTGTACTTTGAATGTAGTATCCATGATCAATCTCACTGATGATTTCTTCAATCTCACGAGTTCCGGGTTCAATAACAAGTGTGGTCGGAGCTATCTCAACAAGTCCTTGACGCATGTTGCGTTTTGCGTTACCTGTGCTTTTCAAATCCATCTTGTTTGCCCAGTAGGTATCCCACAGGAATGAACGCAATACACCATTTTCGATAATTGGTGTCCGTTGTCGAGGTACTCCTTCATCATCAGCTATTGATGTTACAGCACTAGTAGGATAAAGACCATCATCGACAAGTGTGAATATCTCAGAGGCAATTGTATCACCAATCTTATCGGCGATCATCGATTTTCCTCGAGCAACATTGTCACCCCTAGCACCTTGCATTAGTGTATAGGTGAAGAGTTGTGAATATGCCTGAGGGTGTAGTATCACTTTGTACTTTCCTGTTTGACCTTTTGCGGGAATCTTTAACAAACGAATTTGATCAGCCACTTTTTTGACTGTTCCATCAATATCGAGATCCAACCCACGTTTGATATCATAAGCAATTACCATTGGAGTGGTACTTGTTTCTGTTCTTGCGATAGCTGCTTCAGCAATAAAGGCACCAGTCCCCTTTTCAGAGAAAGCAACTCCATTACTATTGGCATATGCGCTGAATCCTGAAAAGGCTGCAGAACCGCCTGCAGCAATAATTATTCCAGGTTCGCTTTCAGTTCCTTTAGCTATGAGTTCACCGGTAGAGGTAACCAATTCATCAGGGTTTGCATCAACAACGGCTCTGTGCCATAGACCATCAATTGAAGGATAGTCCCTCGGATGTGGAAAATCAATCCAATCAGCATCTTCGGTTGTGACCTTTGCCGCTGCAACAGCAAGATCTACTGCGTCCTTGACACTTTCTTTGTTAGGCATATTTGTGAATGCAGATCCCATTCTCTTATCGATGAACAGACGAATCGCAATTCCAGTACCTATCCTCTGATTAACACTTGATATTTGGGAAAGTTCAATATCTGTTTCAATCTGATTCTCATACTTTGCCAACGCTTCAATTGCTGTAGCACCACTATCTTTCCCTGTAGTAACGATGTATTGGCAGAGTTCGAGAAGTTCGTTTTCAGTAACCATCATTCATTCCTCCTATGCTTTTCCTCCAAATGTGATTCCCCCAGCAGCAAACCGAATATCAGGGCCACCAGAAGATACCAAGGCTTCTTGTCCCTTCCCACATCTTCCAACCTCATACTCAAAGGGTTCTTTTGCAACGCCATCGATTTTCATTAGTGAATCAGTAGCAATACCTGAGATTGAAAGATCAGTAACTGGACGACCTATCTCTCCATTGACTATCTCGTAAGCTTCCTGAATTCCAACTTGGAAACTAGCATTCGTTTGAGCTTGACCTCCTCTGAAATCTACACAGTAGTATCCAAAGTCGATTCCTTCGAATAACTCCTCCTTGGAGTGGTCTCCAAGTTCAAACTGTGTACTACGCATTCTGATAATAGGCTGATAGAGGTAGCTTTCAGCTCTGGCATTTCCAGTTGTTCGTTGGTCTATCTTCTTAGCATACTCTCTATTCGTCATGAGTTCTGTCAAGACTGAGTCTTTGATTATCTCAACGCGACTACTGAGAACACCCTCATCATCATACTTTGAAACTCCGACCTTTCCAGTATTGGTTCCATCATCAGTCATACTTACGCCCTCAGCAGCAACAACTTCTCCAACTTTACCACCGAATGCACTGGTGACTGTTAAATCGGCCTCAGCAAGATGCCCTAATGCCTCATGGGCTAAAGTACCAATTACTCTAGGAGCACAAACACATGGAACAACTCCAGCTTTCGCAGCCACGCCCTCAAGTTGAAGTTTGGCTCTTCTTGCAGCTGCAGTTCCAATAACCTCGGGAGTTGCAACACGTTCCAAATACTCCCAACCTTGATGGGTTGACGCATCCTCAAACCTAGCAGCGCTCATTTTGGGACCGTCTTTTGCGCTGACCCATGGATAGGTCCAAACGAGAAGTGACGGTGATTGAATCTTGGTTCCTTCAGAGGTAACAAGATACTTCTGACCTGATGCCGTACGAATCTTAACTGTAACTGCAGTGATTCGAGGGTCATAGTCGCGAATGACCTTTGTCATATCATTCATGTATTTGATCTTCTCTTCAATAGGAACATGTCTAGGATCCTTCTCAGGGTTTGCCTTGATGACATCTTCGTAAGTTTTCACATCAGCAATCTCTATTGGCTCACGTCTAGAAGGGGCGGCGGCCTTCGCCATGGATATTGCATCTGATACTGCTTTGTCTAAGTTATCAATATCACCAGTGGTTACAAATCCCCAAGCACCATCAACTAGTGCTCTAATAGCTACGCCACGTTCTATACGCTGAGTAAGTGCATTGATTCTTGAATCATCCATCTGAATATATTCGATGAATCCAGATTCTCCTCTGGCTTCAATATAGGATGCGCCAAGATCACGACTTTTTTCTATGGCTTTTTCCAACACATCAAACAATTTGAAATCAACTCCACGGGAGTAAAGTGTCTTCTTTGTTTCCATGAAGTATGATGTAATAACTTTGCTATTGAGGTACGAACACAAACCACAAAATCCAATACCACTTAATGACTTAAAACAGGATAAGTGTGGGAACCGTGAGTAGGAAGTCATTACCTGCAGAGTTTGATATTTACAGGGAAGAGAAATCAATTCCGTGGGATGAAATCGTATCAAGGATAGAGAAGAGTCTGAAAAAGGATGGGAATTCATTTCATGCAATTACAAACAGCGTTGCTAGTTTAGCAACAAAAGAAAGCATGAGAGACAATCCAAATCCAAGAGTAATCGCAGTAGGAATGCACGCTTGTTTGATCCGCGGTCGTCTAGCTGAAGCATTATTCATGTCCAATGATTCCCAAGATATTGAGGTCCTTGCACTTCGAGCCATTGTTTTGTTTACCCTTTCGGACGCTCCAGGTCTCAGAACGATATTAGATACTCTCAATGATGTGATACCTGAAGATTCACCCCCATCCGACCAAGTCCGGTTAAGCACCGTCAAAGTGTTACTAGCCGCTGCAGAACAGGACACTAGCGTGATCATGTGTGTTATGGAGTTTGATAGTCTTCTTGAAACATATCCCGAACAGGTAGAGGATCCACTTATCGAAACAATGTTCACGCTTTACGTTGTAGGAACTCTCCTGAAAGAAGTTGGCCAAGCAAATCGTGCTTCACACATTGTTGATACACTTGAAGACATGGCACAAAGTAAGAACCATCGAATGTTCTTGGCACTTGTTGAAAATCTTCGAGGACATATTTGTAATATGCGAGGAGAATTCGAGCAAGGTGAGAAACACTATGTTGAGTTCAGAACAATCAGTGAGTCTCTAGGATTCAAACTTGGAATTGCGATGGCTTTGAACAATTTAGGAACTTTGCGTTTGAACTCCATTTTACTTGAAGAAGCATTAGACTACTTTAGAGCATCTCTCCAACTTATGGAAATGGAATCTGGACGTATTGTCGCTCTAGCGAATCTTGGAGAGATTTCTATTACCTTGGGTAATTTTGATGATGCAGAAGAATACTTGATTGAAGGAATTAGACTTGAAGAGAAGATTCAGACTGGAGTTATCGAGCTATATACTTGGTATTCGATATTATTAGCAAAAAGAAATCGTTTCCCAGATTCGCTGAAATATCTTAGGAAATCAGAAGAGATGGCTGGTTCCTCTGAGAAACCAATGCAGAAAGCTGCATACCTCTATGCAAAAGGTAGTTACAATACTCACAGAAAGAAACATGATGAAGCAATCTTGATTTACGAAGAACTTCTGGAGCTTGCTCGAAAGGAAGATATCTTTGAATATCTAGTTCGGGCAGAACTCGAACTTGCGAGTACTTACTTGAAGGTGTATTTGAAATCAAAATCTGCAGATCATCTCTCTAAGGCCGGGTACCACCTCAATGATGTGATTCAGATTGCAAAGGAACAAGGAATTCAATCATTGTATGCTGAAGCACTCTTAGCTCGAAGTGATATGTTTACGATTGCCGGTCAAGATTTCGAAGCGAAGGGAGATATCGAACGAGCTCTTAGCATTGCTCAGTTTATCGAAGACCTACGATTAGAAAAAGAGGCGCAAGCAAGATTGCGATTGATGACCTTAGCTCCGGAAATATCTACCATTGAAGATACTCCTGTAGAAAAGACTCTTGATAGAATTAGTGGCTTCAAACCCGTCGCAACGAAACTCAGAGAAATACCTCAACCAAGTCTTCATACACTCATTACATTAGATAAGAGAACGGGATTCCCAATATTTGTACATCACTTTGATGAAAAGCTCAAGATGGATAGTGTTCTGATTGGTGGTTTCATTTCTGCGATAACAGCATTCTCGAATGAACTTCTAGGACATAGTGGTCTCCTACGATCAATAAATCATGAAGGCTTCACAGTTATGATGGAGCACAAAGAATTTTGGATTGTCACACTGATTGCCAATCAAGAGAGCTTTGATGTAAGATACAAATTACGGACATTTGCACAAGCATTCTATGATGAATTCAAGAATATTGAAGTCAATGACAGTGCTGAAGCAGATGTGTTTGACAAAGCAATGGGGCTCATCAAAATCATATTCGATAAAGAAGGAAAATAGGCTCACTTGTTGATAGGGCTTATAACCACTCGATTTGCATGAACATCAGTTACGGAGTCCAATTAATGACATCACATGATGATATCCTGAGAATTCTGAAGAACGGAGAAAGTCGTCATACAGAATTCAAGAGGCGACTAACAAAAGCTGACTTGAACAAAGAAAGACGAGAGAAGTTAATCACTAGAATCAAGTATATGACATTTGACAATCCGTTTGAAGGTCTCTTCCTGATAGGCATCGAGGATATTGCAGGTAAGGAGTGGGAAGTCAGGGGAATATCAGAACCCGCGTTGAAGACTTCTGAAGGGATCTTACTTGAGTTATGTGAAGAAGCTGCAGTAGAAATAGTAGAAGAAGAGCGGGTTGAAACTCCCAAGGGACTAGTAGGAATATATTTACTCAAAAGATTGGCTGCACCTGAGATCAAAGAAACATGTTCAGTCAATGTTGCAGGTCGAGTGAATTCAGGAAAGTCAAGTCTAATTGGAGCACTGGTTACAGGAAAACCTGATGATGGCAAAGGAAGTGCTCGTGCGTTCCTACTCACGCATCCTCAGGAAATCACGAGGGGACAGACAGCAGATATTCATCTCTCATTCATGGGATTTGATAGTGAAGGTCAATCGCTCCATTTGGAAAATCCATTGAGTAAAGAAGAAACAGCTAGAGTACTTGATCAATCCGAGCGGATAGTAACTTTCTTTGATGCTCCAGGTCATAAAGAGTACAGTAAAACAATGATTAGAAGTATTCTAGGCGCTGATGCTCAGTACGGACTGTTATTGGTTCCAAGTCCAGAAGAAGCAAATCTCATTCGACAGGAAGAAGAGAATTCAGGAATCCCTCGACTTGATGATATCACAAGAGAACATCTTATTCTAATGTCAAGTCAAGAAGCTCCATTCTTTGTAGTAATTTCAAAAATAGACAAGGCAAAGCCAGATGAGTTAGAACTTGTATTTGATGTAGTGCGAAATAGTCTGAAAGATATTGGTAAGATACCTGTTACCGTGAGGTCAATAGAGGAGATTCCACCGATTATCCGAGAGATCAATCATGGAGTGATTGTGCCAATCCTACCCATCTCCGCTCTGAATATTGAAACTCTTAGACTGTTGATTGAGTTGCTGAAAAATGTCCCAACCAATTCCAGACATTCGAGTGTCACAGATTCAGCTGCTGCATATATTGACAAAGTATACCGAGGAATAAAGGGAACAAACGTCGTTGTTACAGGTACAGTCAAAGCAGGAGTTTTCAAGAAAGGACAAAATGTCAAAGTAGGTCCTGATAAGAATAATCTCTTTCATGAGGGGCGTTTATTCAGCATAGAGATGTTCAAAAATCGAATAAGCACAGTTAGGGCCGGAGACCTCTTTGGTTTTGATATCAAAGATGTCGATAAACATAGTGTACGTCGCGGTCAGGTGATTGCAGACCCAGAAGATGATGTTCAAAGTAGTCGGGAGTTTGAGGCGAATATCGTCGTTACGCGACATCCTACCAAAATCTCCGTTGGTTATTCGCCAGTATTGCAGTCTCACACAATCCAACAAACGGTGGTCTTGAGGAAAATCTATGATGCAGAATTCTTGAGCGTAGGGGACTTTGCTAGAGTGAAACTGAGATTCATTATTTCATCAGAGGCGGTGGGAGTTGGAGATAAGATCGTCTTACGAGAAGCAAATACTCGTGCAATTGGAACAATAGTAGAGATCGTCAGCTAGTTCCATCTGACCACCTAAGTAGTTCTTTTCCTTCGACAAATATCCTCTCGTCACGGAGCAATCTACGTTTAGAAGTTGTTGACAAGATTGGCCAGATATCAAGATTGGAATCAGCATTCGATTCCAAGAGAGGTCTACGCCAGCTGCTAGGAGCAGACACTATCGCATAAGCCTTGGAATTGCATTTGAATAGTGTAGATTCAAGAGTGGTCCGACTAATTCTCTGAACATCATCATATGAACCATGCACCACAAAATCAGGCTCAATACCTAGATGATTGAAATCTGGAACAAGAATAATGCATTCCTTCTCGAGCAGGCGCTTCATGATTTGAGGTGAACCTACAAGAGTGTTTGAAATGATATCGAGATCACCCATCAGCAAGCGTTCAAGAACTGCAATCTCCTTGGTTTCAAGAGACCTATCACCCTTCATTTCTAATCTCGCTTCAAATGTATTCACAGAGTTGGCAACTACTCCCAATTTTTCAAGTGCACGTCGGACAATATCCAGTCCGTGAAAGCAGACCTGTAGATGATGGATAGATGTCTTCGATATTCAACCAATATTCAATTGCATCAATAGGTTCTTGATTCTGAGCCCCAATAGTCAAGGTCTGCATACTTGACCCATTAATGATTTGAACACTAGCCCAGGGATTATCCTGCGCTTTATCATCAAGAGAAATGCCAAGTTGATTTCCCAGACTGGCACCATCACATAATACTCGAGGGGAAAGATGAATCGATTCAAACAAATGACGTCGTTTTACAAGTTGATTTGGTTTTGCTAAGGTCTTGCAGAATCCATCAATTGTATGATACTCTGATGTACCAATTGGAATAACCACGTAGTCGTGAATAGTGGATAAAGCTTGAATCCATGATAGTGTATCAACTTTCGGTGATGAACCTTTAATTACTGAAACTAGCCAATTGTAAACATCTGAACCATATGTTTCATGGTGCTTTTGAAAGTGAGTGACACTCGTAGCCCAGATTGTTCCTTTACTTTGCTTCTTCCACATCTGGGTCCAATGATTGCGAACTGGTTGCTTTAGAAGAGTGTGAGCAAGACTATTTCCTATCGCGCATGCATTTTCGTTTGACCAATGTTCCTTTTCCAAATGAAGAAGGAATGCAGATCGAATGAGAAGTCCCTCAATCCACTTTTGAGAAAGAACATTCTCTTCAAAGATGAATTCGAAATCAGGAGTAATTTGCAATCCGAAATTCTGCATTGGATCCTCATTCTTAGTTCGTGTTACGAATATATCAGGAAATGATGGTTCCTTTGCTGCAAGAAACCGAGTGACTCTACGGATAGCTTTCCCAAAATTATCACGAAGTTCTTGAGTTGCTTCGATCCTGAGTTCTTCTTGTGTTAGGACCTTTGGCTTCTCAAATTTAGCAATTAATTTGGAACTCTTACGAACCCTAGTGTAGATTGAAGGATCCAAATTTTCCCCAATTACCATGACCCCTGCGGCATTGAAGAAATATACTCTAACACGATCAAGAGAAATAACTGCAACCAAGAAGACTATACCTTTGAGTTGACGGAAGTGTTTACGCATGACTGCAGCCTTGACACGAAGGACCTCTACTGCTGCGGCTCCTGTTTCTTTGAACTGTTTCTCACCAAATGCTGCAATTTTTTTTGGTGTCTCCCTTGCACTTCTCGACAATACAAGAATCTCCTTGATGTCTTGCAATGAGTCTAACTTGTTGATAAAGGTGAGGCCAAACTATGCGGGATGCAACAGCCTTAATTCGGTTCAATTTTCTGTAAAACAGAATCGATATGCTACAGTTTGATTTCACATTCCTCATACTTTGGTACGTTGTTCCATTCGGTCTACTAGGACTAAGGGCTGCTCTTGCAGGATATAGGGCGTATCGGAAAAGACAAGAAATGCATCGACTCGAAGAGAGGATTACACCTTTCACAAGTGAAATGTAATCTAAGTTTCTTCAACTGCTGCTTCAGAATCAGGATACATCGGCATTAGGATATCGCGTGTCGGTATTGTATTCATAACAACATCAAGAGTTTCCTCATTTCTCATGAGAATACAGCCAAGAAACTCATACTCGAATTTATCCAAACGAATGTTCACACCACGTCTAGGAATCTGTGTAAGAAGTAGGATGATTGAGAAATTACCACGAGGAAGTTGATTGAGAATTCCACGTTTCATATCAGGTTCAAGTTCTCCTTCAAGTTGACGGGTCATGACACCACGTTCAATGAAGTTGTAACGAATTCTTTCGAAGTCGCCACTTGAACTCTTTTTGGGACGAATGAACGAGATTGAGTAACCCAGACGTTTCAATGAATTATACCCAATCAATGTCCTGAAGAGCGGAGGACTTAGTGATTCTAGCTCCACTTTTCGTAACTCTACAATCTCACCGTCTCTTCGTACTTTCAGGTTCATTGCGCTCACACAGCCGTATGTATCTGGGTAATATAATACTTGAGTAAGCCCTATGTAAAGGATTCTGAGTAATCAATCCACGAATGCGCTTTCGCGCTCAAGAAATTCGATTTTTGTATCAATTCCACCACCATACCCGCCAATTCCAGTTGACGAAACTACCCTGTGGCATGGAACAATAGGTGCAAGCCGATTGTTAGCCATAACAGTACCAACAAATCGAGCTGCACGAGGTAATCCAGCATATTCTGCTACAATCCCGTACGGTAATGTTCTCCCATAAGGAATTGTCATTGTTGCTTTGTAAACTGCAATCTGCTTTGGAGAAAGGTCTGTGAAGTCTAGTTTGATCGCACCAATATTCACGTCTTTCTTGCCCTCGTATATATCAAAGATAGAATTTAGTATTTTGAGATATTCCTCCCGTTTCGTTTCAGGGAGGTCAAATCCGTCAACTGCTAAAATGGCTTCATCCTCTGTCTTTCGTGGAAGACATGTCGCATACAATCCCTCGGATGTGAAAACTCCTGCAACGTGTTTATTGCCACGCTGCAAGAGGGTCATGACTTTCTCGCTCATGAAGGGGTTTTCACCTTTCACAGTAAGTTATTGGCTTTCTTGTATTCCATCAACAGAATTGAACTCAATTCTGGATTACTCTTCTTTGTTCCAATGGGAATCCACCCACCATCTTCTGTCTGGGAGCTCGAAATCAATTCAATCCCAGTTGTAAGAATCTCAGTTTCTTTCTCAGTAAGCGGTTTTCCGATTGCTGTCAAATCAGCCATATCGAATATTGAACCAGCCTCTAAACAATCACTCAAATGTTGTAGTAAGGCGGCTCTTCCATCTACATACACCTTGTTATCAGAATTAACGTCAATTGCATGTAGTCCTCGAAGGATGTTTCCAGTTCCAAGAGGATCCGAAATTTGCTGATCTTTGAAATCAGGCCAATTACCATCCTCATACTGAGAATGCAATAAGAAATCACGAGCTCTACGAAGTCTCTCTGTATCTCCAAACTTCACCAAACACAATGCTTCGAGAGCCTTTCCTGTAAGCCAAGTTATACTGGTGCCAACGGGATACCAATCTCTCCCAATTCCGCCCCATTTATCTTCAATATGGGGATCTAACTTCAGTGACTCGCTAAAACCTCAATCATTCTTCTGACGAGAAACAATGAAGGTTATCATCTGTTCGATAATATCTGTATACTTGCCATTAAAAGTTGAAATCAGAGTAAGTAACTCAGCGGTTTCCTTGGTTGAACTCGGAGCACCTCTCTTGAATCCAAAAGGAATCCCACCATTTGAGTTCATAATATTCTGAAGATCTTCCATGACCTCCTTTTGTAGATCAGAAGGCGTTTTGAGGTCTGTTGTAATCAATCTCATTTTATCAGCGATATTTCCATTCGACAGTATAAAATTCTGAAAATCATAATGAAGTTCGTTTCCCATCGTAGTAAGGTCCTCCTTTGAATGTGCGACAATCCCGGAAAAATAGAAGGATTGCAAAATAAGTTATAATGATAGACGGTCCATACTCATAGGTATGTATAGTATATGTCCACTGGATATTAAAAGTATCTTGGTGTGGTTAATCTTCACTTTCGTAGTGTTCTAAGATTTCTTTCCGACGTTCTCGTTGTTCATCTGCTGTCAATTTTTCTTTCTGAGGAGTATCATCTTCGACAACAACAATCTTCTCCCTCGGAGAATGTTTTATTCTGTATTCAACTTTATAGGCAGGAGCACTCTTCACTCTCTTCTCATGCCCACACTCTCTACATTGTAGAAGAAGTGTCTTCTTCACCTTACTGGTTTCGTCACGCTTTGGAAGCATCAATGCGCCACATTTTTCACAGAATTCCATGATGGTCCCCTATCCTTTATGGTTCTCGCGTACCTGTATGATTCCCATTTAAGTCTGACGTTTGAGTCCCAGCAGAGTATACATGAAGTCAAATAAACTTGTATACAGAAAGAAAGACTTAACAGAATGTAGATTTGTGCCCCGCAACAGCAGAATCTCTAATTCTAGGTAGTCCTAGGAAGAGTATGGAAGGATTCACAATGGTACGAGTAAAACCATTCAAAGCTTTCAGATACGACGAGAGTAAAGTCGGCGATATCTCAAAGGTTGTCACACCACCCTATGATATCATCAAGGGTGCGAAGGTTGACGAGCTACAGGGACTTTCTGAACACAACATCGCTTGGATTATCAAAAATAAATCAAGAGATGATGATACTCCTGATAATAACCAATATACCAGAGCAAATGATCATCTCACCAAATGGATTGCTGATGGTGCACTCAAACAGGATGAAAAAGAGTCGTTCTATGTATATGGTCAGGATTTTGAAATCGAAGGAAAGAAGCTCTTTCGTTTCGGATTCATTGGTCTTATCGAGCTTGAGGATTTTGCGTCTGAAGCACCAAGTTCTGGATCATTTGCAGGTGTGCTACAACATGAAGAAACTCTACCCAAGGACATTATAGACCGACTAAGTCTGTGTAGAAACTCAATGGCAAACTTCGGTCAGATTTTTGTTATCTACCCTGACAAAGAAGGAAGTGTCGATGTGGTTCTGGAGAAGAGTATGAAGAAAGATCCAGTCGCAGATACAACTGATGAAGCAGGCGTAAGGCATCGAATTTGGGCAGTGGATGACAATGATGATGTAGCAGCAGTTACAAAGAATATGGCTAACAAGTACGTCATTATTGCAGACGGACATCATCGTTACAAGACTGCACTTCAACTATCCAGTGAGAATCCAGACTTAGAATCTGCTAAGTACAGAATGCTTACATTCGTGAATATCTCTAATCCTGGTCTTGTTGTGCTTCCAACTCATAGACTTGTACAAAACCTAGAGGTCTTTTCAAAAGAGAAACTTCTCGAGGATATCAAGCAATACTTCGATCTAGAGATTTTCGACAACAAGAACGACATGTTCAACCTAATGGACAAGATGTTCACTAAGAACAAACATTCCTTTGGTTTGTTCATAGATGATGGTAATTACTATTCCTTCACATTGAAGGATATGGAAATAATGGGTTCACTGCTCGGAGACAAATCACCCGAATTGCGCAGTCTTGATGTAGCAATCCTTCATGCATTGGTTTTAGACAAGATGCTTGGCATCGACAAGGAAAAACTCCTCCAAGGTACAGTGAAAGGCGGAGGTTTCGTTTCATACATCAAAGGTATCGGTGATGCAGTGGATGAATCAATTAGGACTGTGAAGGGACCATCCCAGGCAGTCTTCTTCATGAATCCAACCAGAGTAGAAGAGGTCGAGGCAGTATCAAACAATTTTGAATGCATGCCTCAGAAAAGCACTTTCTTCCATCCCAAGATCTGGACAGGATTCACAATCAATAAACTACGGTGAGTTAGATGACAAAACGTGTGTACAACTTCTACGCTGGACCGGCAACACTGCCACTCTCAGCATTAGAAAAAGCTAGAGACGAGTTTCTAGACTTTGCAGGTACTGGAATGTCAGTACTGGAAATCTCACATCGCACCAAACCTTGGCAAAAAGTCATGGATGATGCTGATGCGCTCATTAGAGAAGTGATGGGTATTCCCAATGACTACAAAGTCTTGTGGCTCAGTGGGGGAGCATCATCACAATTCTATATGGTTCCAGCTAATCTTCAAGTTCCAGGTAAACCAATGGAATATGTGAACACAGGAGGTTGGGCTTCAAAGGCTATCAAAGAAGTCAATCGTTATGGAGAAGCTAAAGTAGTTGCATCATCAGAAGAGGAGAATTTCTCCTATATTCCAGCTGATGTCGAATTCACTGAAGGTTCAGCTTATGCACATATCACTAGCAACAACACACTATATGGAACAGAATGGAATTATGATCCAAAGGTTCCTAGTGATGTACCACTTGTTTGTGACATGTCATCAGACATCAATGCCCGGGAGATCAAGGTCAAGGATTACGGAGTCATATATGCAGGTGCTCAAAAGAATCTAGGACCAGCAGGAGTCACTTTGGTTATTGTTAGGGAGGATCTAGTAGAACGTGTACCAGATACTGTTCCAACAATGCAGAAGTGGAGCACTCACGTTGGTAAGGGTTCGATGTTCAATACTCCACCAGTCTTCCCGATTTACATGTGCAAACTTGCATTAGATAACATAAAGGAAACAGGTGGGGTAAAGGCGAAGGAAGCAGTCAATCGTGAGAAGGCCAAGCTCCTCTATGATGTGATTGATGCATCTGATGGCTTCTACAAGGGTCATGCTAGAGCAGACTCACGCTCCCTCATGAATGTCACATTCACTATGGCAACCCCAGAGCTCGAAGACAAATGTGTTGCAGGAGCATTACCACTTGATCTGGTTGGTTTGAAAGGTCATCGTTCTGTGGGTGGAATGAGAGCTTCAATCTATAATGCAATGCCTATTGAAGGCGTCAAGAAGCTAGCAGAGTATCTTACGGAATTCAAAGAAAAGAATCAGTAATTGATTAGTAGAGGGCTAGTCCCTCTGCTCTTTCTATTTTTAAAAATCAAAATTTCTTCGTGCGAATGAACTTCTTCACTGCAGTCTCAAGCACTTTGGTCATTTCAGGTACATCATCTTGATTCATCTGACCCTTGTAAGTTCGGCGCATCATATTGCCACTCACATTAACGTCAAGATTTCGCATTCCCTTTTCTCCAAAGAAATTCTTCAATGCGGAAGCAATAGGGATCAACACTCCACCGGGCAATCGACTTGAGAGGTATTCTTCGCAACAATGACAATCAATCATTATTATTGTGCTCTCAGTATCCAGGAGAATCTCAATTGGCATCTCTCTTTTGGAACTCAGATTAAGTGTGAACTCGCCAATTCGTTTCATTGTTCTGACCTGTAGATTTGATGAATTGCTCCTGCTCAAAATGTTTGAACTGCATATAAGATATGCTCAAGCACACCCTATGGAGCAAGCAGCCACTGAAGTCTGGACCGATAAACCTTCGTTTCTCAGCGAGACCTCCGACGGTTATAGACAACACAGATTATGAAGAGCACCAGCACCCCAGTTAGAAGTAAAGCAAGTCGTAGTATGTCTAGCTGACCATCAGGAGTCGTTGTGCTAGTTGTTGTGGTAGTATTTGTTGTGGTAGTGGTTGTTGTGGTAGTGGTTGTTGTTGTAGTTGTTGTCGTTGTTGAGGTTGAACCAACTGTATAACTGAATATACTTGATGTTGCCCAGAAATCTAACGTATCGTTAGCATAGAATCGGTACTGTATGAATGTACCATTGGGATATGCAGGAATAGTTGCATTGTATGATACACCATTCCAAGACATTGTGATATTCATCCACAAAGTTCCATTATTGTAAGAAAGGATTACTGTATCAACGCCACTCGCATCTGTAACAATAACGTCAACCAATACTGATTCCGTATCAATTGGGATATTTGGTGTTCGAGTATGTAGCCCAAATTCGGGCGGATCAGTATCTGCAAGAAGAATTGCTGCCGCTGCTTCAACGTCTAACTTACCCGCACCCCAGTCATTATTGGGAACAGCTCCCGTGAATCCATCACTTCTAGCAGTTGATTCGATTATCGATTTGATTTGACTTCCACTAGTGGAATCAATCTGGAGCATCAGAGCGGCGCATCCCGCAACATGTGGACCCGCAGCACTTGTGCCACTGAATAGTCGATAGCTACCAAATTGTCTATCAAACGGAAAACTACCATAATTGTTGTACCAAATAAGATACTGGGTTCCATTTGAGTAGGTTGTGATTATATCGTATCCTCCTGGAGCAGCAATAGTCTGCTTTCTTACCTCATCAATTCTTGGACCCCTAGAAGAGTAGGTTGCTAAATCACCAATTATCCCATATCGAGTATTGTAACTAGCGACACTAATTGCACTATCAGCAGTTGATGGCCACGTGATCAGATACTCATTTGATACATCGCTAGTCCATACGCTTCCACCTGACCAAGATGATTGGTCATCAGAGATGTATCCGTGGAAAAGAGTTGCATCCGGAGAGGTTACGTTCAGTTGGTGGAATGGAGGTATCGTGATCGTAGGTATGATCCCATGAATCCAGATTCCAAGCATACTTGTTCCTCTAGATGAAGTAGAAACGAATGACTCGATAACGAAATTTGTAGGACCAGGTGAAATAACGAAATTTTCATGACCAATGCCAGGTTGGAGATAGACCGTAATTGGTGGTAACGGGAATGATGACCTATCCATAATTAGACTAAAATTACAGGTTTGAAAATCTGTGGTATTTACAGATAGTACTGTGATGTAGATATTGTTGATATCAGCAGTAATTTCACCACCGGCTGGTGGAACTGCAAAAGATGCTTGATATGCAACACCTGGAGCGGTAGTGAACATACTGTGCTTGTCAGAACTACCAAGATTCCCACTTGGAACGATAACTGGTATGCCATCAGCTACAAGTAGGTCAATCATATTCTCAACGATATCAACAATCTCAGTACTGCCATCTAAATAGTGATATGTCCACGAACCAATCTCTACAAGAATTACATCAGCACCAGTAGCATTTGCATAAGCCAAACCAGCTTCAATACTGAGAGTTGTATCTTGATCTCCAAGAACACGAATCATCATTAGTTCCGCACTTGGAGCTACACCAACCCAGTCTCGATAACCAAGTTGACCTCCTACAAGAATTCCAGCAACAGCAGTACCATGTCCTCCACCATTTGTCATTGTATCCTTGTGAGTGCTTGATGTCAGATTCACTTCCCGATCCCAGACCTGCAAAGCAGTGGCAGGATAGGGAGCGCCATCCATCTCTACAATATATCGTGTCTTTGGAGTACCAAGCATAGTCAAATTTTCCCAGCCATCAAGTAGACCATTACCTGAAGTATCATTTACTACGAAGAAAGGTTCTCCAGGGTCGGGAAAGCCATTTTGAGTGACATTATCTGCCCATATCCATTCGGTTGTTATATTGAAAATTCCGTCCCCACTCAAATCAAGACAGTATACAGCTTCGTCAGGTGTTAGTGCATAATCTCCGTTGAGGTCAACGGCATCAGTTCCGTTCACGAAACCTGTACCTGTGGAATTGACATACAGGAACGAGCCACCATCAGCAAACCACAAATCGGGGTGACGCCAATCTACGCCCGAGTCAAGATCAGCAATTAGTATGCCTTCACCAGTCACATTGCGTCCATAATCATCAAGAGCCTTCCAAACATCATCTGCATTGATTTCAGGAATAGAAACATCTCGTGGAGATTGTAGAAATTCAGCTGTCGTCTGAACAGCAATATCTGAAACAACACCCAAATCAGTTAGTGATTCAAGGCTGGATTGACTCCCTTCAAGTAGATAGTACGGACCAACATGACTTGTCGCTGCATTACCAAGAGTGAACTCGATATTCATCTCTGACAGCATTGTAGTCATTTCGGTTGTCAATCCATTTTCAAATTTTACAACAACAGGTATACGCTCACCGAACTTCTCAGCGAGTGGACCAAAATCAAGGGGTATGCTCTCATGAGTTATTGGTTGCAAGTCATCTGACGATGATAGATGAAAGAAAGCAGGAACACTCGATAACACTAGACAGGTCAATAGTAGCGCGCTTACTAATTTCCTTTGCACTGGACAATCCTCCTCAGGTTTTAGACTCGAATGGAAAACCAACGCTAATCCAATCGCGACGTATACTATAACGTTCCATTGACCTATTAACTTTTGCAGGAAAGCATGTGCTACGATTCACTTGTTTCTATCAATGATGTTCATTCCAGAATCAAGTACGTTCTCATCGCCCCTAGATTTCCTAAGGTCAACTTTACTATCATCTAAGATGTTCATAGATGCAAAGAAATCAGTGGATTCATCAGCCCGTGAAATTTTCTGTCCTTCATAGAGCGAAGTTCCAGCACTCACTAGATATGAAACTGTTATACAAATAACAAGTGGAATTACCAAATCAAATGACAAGCTCATTTCTAACATCATAACACTTGTTGCAACTGGTGTGTTGGTTGTGGCTGCAAGTACTGCGCCCATTCCCAAAACCATGAAAGCAGCTACATTTTCGGGGTGAAAAATCTCTCCAAAAATTGACCCGAGCATTGCACCAACAAACAACGAAGATGCAAGCACACCACCTGATACACGACCTGCTACTACGAAAGATGAAGCGAACAACTTGCTAAATAAGAGGATAATTAGAATAAGAATTGGTTGCGGATTTTCTGCAAGGAAATTAATCACTTCATAACCCATACCCGCTATCGTCAATTGGGGTCCAGCAACTAGCATCGCAATTAAAATCACACCGCAAGCCAGGAGTGAACCAAAGATTGGATCCGCCCAATCTGGTAACTTCACTGTGAAGAAATTTCTAGTTGCCATCAAACTTACGGCAAATAGAATTGAAACAAGCCCAGCGACTATACCGAAGAAGATGAGGAGTGGAGTTTCAGCAATAGTAAATTGATATGATGCTACAAAGGTGAATATATGGCTAGGACCATTTTGAGTGACAAGTGAGTAGATTCCGCTGAAGACAATAAATGAAGTAATTGCAGCGATAACTGTAGGTACAAAATAACCTAAACGAGCATCACGTTTGTATGGGGCTTCTGTGGCAAATAGTGCACCACCTAAAGGTGCTTGATAGATTCCAGCAGTTGCAGCAGCAGATCCCATCATCAGAAAAACACGGATGTGTGAGGAATCTTTGAAACCAAGTCGTCGACCGATATGATTCCCGACTCCTGCGCCTATTAGTACAGCAGGACCTTCACGACCAACGGGATTCCCAGTCCCAATTGAAACGGAGGTTGCAATCATTTTTGTAATCGTGGTTCCTTTCGTAGACCGCTTGGTGTATGGGTCATCTCAATAGCTTTTGAAATCCCACTCCCCTGAATCTCATTTCGACCAAAGTAGATGAGAACTCCAGAGAAAATACCACCGATAAGTGGGGCGAGAAAAAGCGGAAGTCCTGAGAAAGCAAACGTGGTTGCTTCTATCATGAGTTGGAAAGTAACCATGAAGAGACCGCAGACGAGACCAACAAGAATCGAGGCGGGAACATAGAGTCTATAGAATCTAGAGAAGTGACTGAAATGGAATAGATCCTTTAGAGGAAGCACATTCTCAATCTCGTCATCAGTCATTTTACTCACTATTCAGTCAGTTCTGCCTGTGATATTCGCTAGTTCCATCAGACTTATCTCTTTCCGGTATCTTGGTGAGCTTGGCGACGAATCCTTGACAGGCAAGAAGAAGACCAAAACTGCAAAATCTAAGGGGGCAGAAGACCTCTCTCTAGATGAAGTGCAGGATAGGTTAGATGAAATCTCAAACAGACTTGCTAGACTTGAAGAACTCATAGAGAGGGTTGGACCAGGAATCGAAGAAGTTCGTACTTCAGCCAAGGTCATCCGTGAAGGCTTTGAATTCTATGATGGTATGGTTAGACTGATGTCCAAATTCACAAAAGCCGAAAGATTAGAATCCACTTATGGAGATTTAAAGAAAGATGACATCAGTTGGCGAATCATTCAGATTCTGGATAATTCTTCGCGCCCGCTAAATATCAGCCAGATAACAGCAGGAGTACGAGCAGAGAGAGGAACCGCTTCAAGAAGAATCGTCAGAGAGCGAGTCAATGAACTTGTTTCACGAGAAATTCTGCAAGTAATAGAAGATGAAGATGATAGAGCAAGGTACTTCGCACTGGTAAGAGACTGATTGAAAGATTTCACAGCTGGGAACTTCAAAGAAAGCACTGGTCACTTTTTTCCACATTATATATACTAAGTGACCACCCTATACATACTTGGTGTAAAACACAATGAGTAACGAAAACTCAGACAATGAACGCAAGAAAAGCAGTAAATCCAGTGACATGGATGAACTTCGAGAAGTCGCAGAAGTCTTACCACAATTATTTGGAGCTTTGAATGAATCAATTCCAAAGTTGATTTCAGGCGTAATAGGAAGTGTTTACAGTCCAGAATCTGCTGGCAATATGGCAAAAGGTATCGGGCAATTTTACAGCAATCTCATTGCTGAAGGTATTCCTGAAGAAGTAGCCTTGGATATGACTAAGAAATTTGTAGGAGCACTTGACTTCAGCAAGCTCATCAGCATGGTTAGTAACGAAGCTTCAAGCGAATCGAGGAGAGCAAAGAAGAAGAAGCGACATCCAGAAGAAGTCGACTATGAAGATGAGGCATTCGATGAGGAGTTTGAATAATAGTGGGTAAAGCTAGATCTATTGCATCAATAGTTGCGACAAGCATGGGTGGTGGATCCAAGCTCCTAGCCAAGACATGGTGGTCTCTTAGAAAAGGTCGTGGTGAAGTGAAGAAAGCTGCAAAGACTTTCTACAATACGTTAATTTCACATGGTATTCCACGAGAAGAAGCAAGACAGATTACAATTGCATATGCTAAACCAGCTTGGGAAATCCTTAGTGTAAGGAATCTAATCAGGATGGCAATAGAAGCTGACGGTGAAACAGCACCATCATTTCTATTTGGTAGCTAGAACTGCACAGGGAGATATTCCCACGATTCTCTCTGCTGCATTTCGTTCTAAACAACTAGAACAGGAACGTCAATGTTCATTGTAACTCGTTCTACTGATCTTCCTAAACCTGTATGAGCACCACCAGAAGCTCCATGTGAGCCAATGACAACCAGATCCACTCCCAATTCTTTAACCTGAGCTAGAATTCTATCTGAAGGGGAACCTTTGTCAAGTACAAGCTCTACATCGATTCCTGAATCTTTTGCTGCCGCCTTGACTCCCTCTAGAAGCATCTCTCCCTTTGAAGAGTATTTTGCCAAGATCTCGTCAACATCGCCATCAGACATCAGTGCAACTTGCTTAACTATGTGTGTAGGAATAACATGAAGAATGAAGAGTTTAGATTTGGTCATCTCCGCTACTTCGAATGCAACAGTAGCAGCTTTTGCAGAACCTTCACTCCCATCAACAGTGAGGAGTATTTTGTTTGCTCTGCAGAAGATATGCCCTGGTGCACAATAGTGAATTTCTTGCATAGTAAACATTTGACATCTTTTCTATAATAAGTTAGCATATAGGATATTTTTCCAAATTTGCTAACGTTAATATTCAATTGAAGCAGGATTGAAGTCAGACAAATAGCGCGTCTACAAGGAGGAGAAAACATTTGACAAGTGTTGACCTTATTGATTATCATAAAAAAGAAAAATATCCAAGCCATAAGGGTGCAATTGCAGGGCTGGTAGTTGTCTTCGGTGCATTCATTAGTTTGGGTATATATTCAATGCTGAATCTCTACCAATTGTATGAAACTGAAGTAATGGGATTCATAGCATTAATTTCACCGTACTTGGCTGACAATCTATGGCTAATGTTGGCATTATTGGGAGGAATAATCGTACTGTGTGTAGGATTGGCTTTGGGAGCTTCTATGGCTGCAAGAAGATTGGGAGGAACTCTGATCTATATTGGAGCCTTCTTCATGAACCTCATGACCTGGGGTATCGTGATAGTTCTTCTTGCTACGGGTGTTTTCACGATTTCAACTCTACTTGCAGCTTGGCCGATTCTAATACCTGGGATATTTACACTCTTCATCACTCTATTACTATTTACAGTATTCAAAGATAGAGTCCGAAGAGCTGGTGAAATCATCAAACTAACAGGGCAAGTCACACTCGATGAAAAGGGAACGTTTGTTCCGCCCCTGTTGACAATGGTTTTCACTTTAGTATCGGCACTATTATTCGCGGCAATCCTTCTCAATTTCATGCCACATGTGTTCCAGGTCGGTTATGAATTCAATTTAGAAACGGATTGGGGCTTTATTGTGGGTGGAGTGGTCTTCTTGTTTGTAACCATCTTCTTCTACAACTTTGCGTATTCAACTACTTCAGCAATCACCTATATTTACATGAGAGGGCAAGACCCTGGACTTGGTGATGGAGTCAAGGCATCTCTGGGAGTTATTGGAGGTCTTGTGGTACTCAGTATCATGGGTGTAATAGTTAAAATCGTCCAAATAGTTATTTCAGCCGTTTCTCGAAAATCGGGGAGTGCTGTAGGAAGAGGAGTTGGGAGTGCAGCATCAGGTATCATTGGGTGGGTATGGATGCTGGTGAACTACTTCACTATCCCTGCAATGGTAGCAGAGGAGCTAAGTGCTGGCAAAGCAATCAAGCGAAGTGTTGGACTTGTCCGTAAGAACTTCGTTGATGTAATGGTCAAAGAAACAGCAGTTCGCTGGGGTTTCGGGGTATTGGCAGTCATGATGTTCATCGGCTTTGCTGCCGCTGGAGCTCTCATCGGATGGATATACTCATCTGGAGACATCTTCATGATTCTCATGTTTGCAGTAGTCTTCATGATCTTTGCAGCAATTCCAAGTACACTAGTTCTACGAACATTCGATATCGTCTATGTCACTCTTCTCTACGTCTTTATTCGTCGTAAGGAAGGAGACATCTCTGGCAAGACAGCTATTCCAGCTGGAATGACAAGGGAACTAGACCGTGCTTACAACAAAGCACAAGGTAGCATGTAGTTTAGATTTAGAACGTGTGGTGGTCTTTGACCATCACACACATCTCTCTTTTTATTCTATCAAATGATAGGAGCTTGTTTTCCTTTATTACGAAAATGTAGTGCTCCAGCTAACCCAAAAATTACAGCAAGTACTGCAGTCGCTAAGATTAGATTAAATGGTGCGAGTACATTATTTGGAGAATTGGATTCCCAAGAAAAATTAAGCCTTGTTGTATTTGCTCCATTGTTTATGAAGACCCAATACCATCCACCTTCCCCAGTAAGAAATATTTGAAAATCATCACCAGAAGCGATACCATGATGAATGAGAACCAGTTCACTGATCTCTGTATTTTCAATGTAGTAGTCTTCATGGACTATGAAGTATTCTACAACTCCATAGTCAGTATGGAACGAACATTCCAAGAGTTCGCCACTTTCTATAAACATTGGAGAGTACCACCACTCATCAGGTTCAATGGTGATATGTCCTGATGCTGAAGAATAAGCCAAGACAACCTGTTGTGGAATTGCTATTATTATTGAAAAAGCTAGAATGATGATCAGTTTTGATCTCGGTTTCATTGATTACGATTCCCTCAATCTCTACAAACTACACATGAAAGAATATCAATACTTTCATACATTGGCGGTCCAGAAGAAACAAAAGTAGGTGGAATCCTGAAATCGTTAGGCGATAACCATGGATCCGATTACTGCAGCAGCAAATGCACTCAAATCTGTTCTGGAGGCACGAGCAGGTGAATCAATTCTAATTGTAACAGATGATGTTAGATTGGATGTTGCCAATGCTTTTGCCCAGGGAGCAATCAAGCTAGGTCTCTGGACAAGGATGGTAGTTCTTGAAACACAAGAGGGAGTGTTCAGAAAGACTCCTCCAAAACATCTTGTAGAGATGATCAATTCTCCTCACCAACCAGATATCTTTGTGAATACTCTTCGGGGAATGTCTGAGGAAACTCCGTTTCGAATAGCAACAATCAAGCTGGAAACTAGGAAGGGTAAATCGCGTCTAGGACACTGTCCTGGAATTACAATGGATATGCTTACTGAAGGTGCTTTATCACTCAGTCGTGATGAAAATGCAGAGATGCAGAATACTGCAAGGTCATTACTTGCACTCCTACAGGACGTTGATTCAGTTCATGTAACCGCACCAGCTGGTTCAAGCTTCACATTGAATGTGAAAGGACGCACATGGTTCAGTGACACATTCATCAACTGGAAAGATATGAAATGGATGAACCTTCCGACTGGAGAGGTACTTGTCGGACCAGTAGAAACAGGGATGCAAGGAACGTTGGTGTGTGACCTTGCAGTTGGAGGAATCGGACCTCTGAAATCACCCATCTGCCTTTCCGTGAAAGATGGTAAAGTTGAGAGAGTCGAGGGGGACGATATGAAAGCTGTACAAGGAGTACTCGACACTCAGGCCATAGATACAATGGCAAAGCATGTTGGAGAGTTCGCTTTTGGTCTTAATCCTAAAGCACGGATAGTCGAAGAGTTCCTGGAGAGTGAGAAAATTGGTAGTGCGATACATGTCGCTTTTGGTAGCAATATTGACTACCCTGGAATTGTAGCAAATAATTCAGCAACTCACCAAGACTTCCTTGTAGACAAACCCACTGTTGTCGTAACTTATACAGATGGACGTACTCGAACCATCATGGAAAACGGAAAGATCAAGTTAGCTTGAGTAGACACATAATTTAGTGCATCTTCATTCAAGCCACTCGTAAGCCTTGTGCCAAGTTACACTTGATCCCGAGTATGGATTCAGATAGAGTGTCTTATAGAATTTCACGAGTTCATCCTGTTCAACTGCTTTGTTGAATGTGGGAAGAACAAAGTCAGTTCTACCGAAGAAATATGTGAAGACATACGGAGCCCAGAAATTGGGTCGCCCATCAGCCATCTTAGGTCCTATGAAACCAATCGAGCTCGTAGCAGATTTTTCAGTACGGTAGCCACGTTCAAACATATATTGAATTGCTTCATCAATAGATTTCCGTTCATCGTTCAACATGATTGCTGCATTGATACTTGTCATCCTTCGAAGAGTATACAGAGCTTCATCGATCTTGATATTGGGATTGTCTTCTACAACGCCCAAGAATTCCTTAGCAGTGTCTGCAGTTCCTTCAGAAATTACGCACCGACCAGTGTGTAGAGGAACTACTGCTAGTTCTAGATTCCCCGTTTCTCGGAAGAATTTCTCACGCCAGAGATTAGAAACATGATGTTCGTATTCGTGGTAGATTACGCCTTGAAGAGAGGTCTTGTTGAATGTGACATCAATGTTGAATTGGTTGAGACTCTTGAATCCCTTCTGATACCAGTTGTATCCACTCCAAGGAGCACCGGTGACTGTCTGATATTCAACTCCGTTATCGGTCACAGAAGTGCCAATCAGTGAATACACTTTCTTCTCAAATAGCTGGCCAACCTCGATTGCTTTACTCTGAAGATCTGTTTCTACAAGCTGTTTCAATTCATCTCCAGAAATTTCACCTTCCTTCGAGAAAGTAATCACACGGTCACGAAGTTCAGTTCCAGGGTAGTCTCGAAGTGCTTCGTCAAGATCTTCTATTTTCTTGTCAATAACTGATTCTGAAAATCGTTTGAGAGGGAAATTGAATAGACCTTGAACTAGGTCATCATAGGAAATGTCCTTTCCACTTAGCCAATCAATTGTGATTACCATTGACCTGCATTCACCAAGAAGATGTTCTGCTCGAAGAGGAGCGTCAACATCATCCTTGACCTGATCCATCAGTTCGTTTACACTATGTGAAAGTTCTTCGGGAGTTTTATCTTTGGATTGCTTCTCAGGATCCAAATTCTCTGGACCAATATATGCATCCACAAAACTAACTCCAGTTTTAGCTTTGGTGAAATTAGATACTTCACCACATAACCGAACATATCGCTCTGAAACGTCCATTGCTACCATAGAGAAAAAAAGCCGTCCTGCCTTTTGTACTTGCCTTTCTAGGTGAGATGTTTTTTATGACCACATATTATTTAGTGGCTATGTCCCGAAGCGCACAGGGGATTTGAATGCCGAAGAAGAAAGGATCAAACACGCCAAAAATTCTACTCGTAGTTGTCATCATTGCAGTAATTGGAGTTGCCTTTATTGCATGGCATGATGGAAAGATCGATGCCACTCCAATGGGTAGCATCAACGATTTTACAGTTGATAGTGGTACTGCAGTCACAGTACGAAGTACAATTACACTAATCGTTGGACCTATGGTTACAATAACAGATGACACAGGCGGTGTTGCGTTTGCTTGGTCAGATACTGCATCGTTGACTCTCCATAGCATTGTTGTAGTCAAAGGAGAAGTGTTTTCACCACATATCCTAACAGATGTAACTTCGGTAGAGAGGGTCTGGTTGTTCGCATAACTGAGTCGGATCATTCGATGATAGTCTACTAGGATTATCTGTATCCGCCAGACACACAAGCACTATGACATGCACTATGGCATGCGCTATGACAAACACAAGCACTATGACACGCACTATGGCATGCACTGTGGCATGCATCATGTGAAACGCAGGCGCTATGGCAAGCGTCATGGGAAACGCATCGACTAGTTCCTTCGATTAGTGGTTTGAGAGGATCTGTCACAATCTTTCCAACATTCTCCACAACACTTCCGATTGTGTTGGCAACATTGGTCATGATTTTTCCAGTTGTTGCAGCCACATCTCCAACCACTCGACCGACACCAGCAATTGTGTTGCCAGTGGCGTCTGCCAATCCAGTAAACCAATCGGGTACTTGTGGTGGAGCTATACCAGTTCCAGGTCGTGAGAATACGGTTCCAATGTCATGATTATGTCGGGGATGCATGTATATCCAGTACCAAGCCCAACCATCATGATATCGTCGATTGAAGTAATAATCCACCCTTCCATCATAGGTCGGATAACTCTCCAAGTCCTCCCACGCACCATCCACCATTTCATCGTGATGAGTTTTGGTTGCTTCAAAGTCGGCATCCCAAGCCTTAGCTTGTACCTTGTCAGCTAGTTCCTCAAGCATCTCATCTACTTTGCTTGAGTCAAGTTCATCATCTACAATTGCATCAACAAACATCTGCTCATAATACGTGAGTTCATCAAACTGCAAACCTGTAACGGATAGTTTCATTGGTTCAGTTGAAATGACTCGGATTGCACCCTTCTTGACACATGACATAAGAATCATAGAAACCAATTTCTGCCGCGTGGTATTCACAAAGAATGCAGATTCAATTGGGTCCAATTCTGCTACTGTTCCTTCTGCTCCGAAGGTTTGAATTGCAATCTCTGGTGATTCATATTGGGTTGTTGTTTCATCAACATCCCACTTTGCACCATATACACGTGTTACTCTGGAGTAACCATAATAGACAACACCCAAGGTTACGATTCCAGCAAATGCAAGGAATAAGAGATTCGGATCAATGAGGGGAGGAATGTACTCTTGGATGTAAATATCAACACCAAAGAACAAGGAGTCTGTAATATTTAGATTATCTGCAGTAATGGCAAATCCAAGTGTCCTGATTTCAGGAATATTATCAGGAACAAATGAATATGCAATATACCAGATTTCACCACCTGCCAAAGATCCGATGTAAGTTAGGTGATCACCACTTACAAGGGTTACATTGTCTGGTACGGTCATAGAAACAATGACACCTTCAAGGTCGTCATCACCCCAGTTATAGACGCTAACTTCTACGTCAAATTGGGTTTCAGCATTAGCATTTACAAATGATACAACGCTTACACCTAGTGCGCCAGGTTCAATGAATGGAGCGTAATAACTCCAATTCGTGTAATGGAATACTCTGAAGTGATCTTCAGTCAGAAGATTCGAATGTTCCATACTTACGGTGAAATTACGAGAGGATGCTCCAACATCGTAAGGATAGGCTAAAAGATTGAGTTCATCAAAATTATATTTACTTGAACCAGACCAGAGTCCTTGATTAGCATCTTCAACATATCCAACTGCATCTGCACCAGTTGTATACACTCCATGAGTGGAAGCATTGTACCAAGTAGGATCGAGAACTATTGGATAAATAACTTGAACAGCTTCATAATCAATAGGCTTAGACCATTGAGCAGGAGCCCAATTCAAAACTCCTAGTTCACCATAAGTACTAGAGGTAGTCTTCTCAATTATCCTATTCGTACTAAAGTAACCAAAAACAATTGTAACAGTTTCACCTTCTTGTGTTCTGGGCAACCAGTCCAATGCATATCCACCTGATAGTGTTCCAACAGTCAGAGGATACTTATCCCCTCCAATCTGAGCATATGCTCTATCAGGGTCATAGACGGAGGACTCTTGGATACCCAGTAAATCAAATCCACCCAAGGATCCACTGACAACGGTAATTGTAATCCAGTATGTGACATTGATTCTTCCATTAGGTAGAACCACTACGTCAACGAGAATGCTATCATGATTGATTTCCTGTGATTGACTCGGGATACTCGCAGTTACACATACTGAGGCCATTGATAGCATCAAAAGACCTAGGATGAACCCATTGGCTAGACTTCGTTTCAAGACAGAACCCTCATGCTGGAGATATCATCTCTCAAATTTCGCGTTACATTCAATCTTCCTTTCTCGCTCTGATTACCTCAGCTTGCGCAAGTGTTAGTGTAGAAAGGTCAGCCTTTGCAGAAGCCCATTCTTCGATGTCAGGGAATTCCATAATCATTCCGCCCCAGACCAAGTGATAGACGCGTTTCAGAATCTCGTTTGCATCTCCACCTTCACCAACATACTCAAAGAAACACTTCACAAGTGCTGGTGACTGTTCTGACATACTCTCAGGAATCTCAGTCCCAAACCCTGCAAAAGCAACACCAAGCTCGCGGAAGACATCCATTCTCTCACGGATGCCCGCAGCAATGATTGGCAGATCAATATCATAAGCGCTAAAATGCATAACCAGCTTCTTCTTGCTGATTTTACCGTACGGCAATACAATCTCATTCGTGCTCATCGAACACACTCCACAACGATGTTACTTCTATCTCAACCTTGGGGACTCTTAAGCCTTTCAGCTAAGTGAAGTTGTGACCTGGCCTAACCGAATGCTTAAGATGTCTGTCCACTTGCTAAGGAAACAATGCCCGAGTCCAAATCTATCCCACAATACAATTACACAATCGAGGACCTAGCTTGGATTCCAGCATTCATTGATGACGTTAAGGACTATTTCTTTCCTAGACCAGAAGACAACTTGCTCATTCTGAGACCAAACAAGGTAATGCATCTCAATAAGACTGCAATGAAAATGCTACAACTGCTTTTCGAAGGCCAGGATGCCAAACTGATTGTCAATCACTTTGTAGCTATTGGTGCGGACCAGCAGGTTGTTCTCAACGATCTTGCAGATTTTGTAGATGACCTTAGAAATATGGTTTCGGGGAATCAGAATATCTACACATACAGAACAGCAAAGATTGTTCCCTTTGGAACAGGCGAGATAAAGTATCCTGTGCTAAGTGAGATTGCCCTAACGTATCGCTGCAATAATGCATGTCGATTCTGCTATGCATACTCACCCTATAGAGACACAGATGAAATGTCAACTGAGGAAGTGAAACGTGTCATCGACATGATCGTTGATGACGCAAAGGCTCCGAGTCTATCGTTCACTGGTGGAGAACCAACTCTCAGAGAAGATTTGTTCGAACTGATTTCTTACGGTCGAGAAAGAGGTCTCAGAGTCAACCTCATCACAAATGGACGTCGTTGCAGTAGCAAGGAATTTGTACAGAAATTAGTTGATGCTGGATTGAACAGTGCTCAGGTTTCAATCGAAGGACCAGATGCGGAGATTCATGATTTTATCGTCGGTGCACCAGGAGCCTTTGACCAAACCGTCCAAGGTGTAAAGAATCTTAGAGAAACAGACATCTACACTCATTGCAATACAACAATCTGTAGACCAAATAAGGAGCATCTTGAAAAACTCGTTGATTTTCTTGCTGACGAGCTGGAACTCTCTTACTTTAGTATGAATATGGTGATTTACACAGGAACAGCAGCCAAGCTAAGAAATGAACTTCAGGTCAAATATTCCGAGATAGAAGAGATTGTAAAACGAGTAAAGAAAAGAGCAGGCAAGAAAGGTATCCAATTTGTTTGGTACGCACCTACGCCAGTTTGTTTGTTCAACCCCATCGCTCACGGTCTAGGAGCAAAGAGCTGTGCTTGTTGTGATGGACTCATCTCCATTGATGCAGAGGGAGGTCTCCTTCCATGCTCAAGTTTTAGTGAACCAGTTGGAAACTTACTCCATGAAGGATTCGAGAAGGTTTGGTACAATAGATCTAGCAAATTCTGGAGAGCAAAAGAATTCGCTCCAGAAGGATGCAAGAAATGTGACAAGTTCGACTATTGTTACGGTGCATGTCCACTCTACTGGGATGTTCATGGATTCGATGAGATCAAGGAGTTCTGGCCAAAGAGTAGTAAGGTGAAGGAGAAGGTCGATGAAGTTCGCCTTAACCTTCGTCGTCGCATCCGTGGTGATCAACACGGAATAACATGAATCAACTATTCACTCTGAGGTACACCATAGTAAGTCCACATGCTTACAGGAGAACCTGCTAGCTTTAGATACATCCACAACTGCATCTTGTGCATAGCAAGATGTGTAGTGATTTCGGGGATATAATGAGCCCAGCTCTTTTCAGGACCATCTTGATAGAATGCTTTCAAGTTATTTACAAGAACTTGTTCATCAGAGAGCTTGGAAATCTGTTCCTTTATCTTCTCAATTCCTTCGTCATAGATCGACAGCATTTCATCTATTGTATCTTGACGAAGATCTTTTTCCATTGCTCTTACTTCTTCGAACGATTCGAATTCCTTAGAGAAGAATTTGAAATCAATAAGAGGTATCTGTGCAATGTGATTTGTTAAATCAATCAAGGGACGTAATTCATCTTTTGGAGTAAATTTCAAGTCGGTTTCTTTTGCAGCAGTTAATACGAACCGAAGTTGATTACTCTCATGTTCTAGCATATCAAGCAGGAGTTTAGTAATCTTATCCATTTCACACACCAAGTTGAAAGACATCACGCTTCTACAAAATGCTTACGCTCGCCCGGCACGAGAGTATTTGAGGTAGCATGTTCAACCAGGATAACGAGTGGCTGCAATGTCAAAGATGAATTTGTCTAATCTTAGAACACCAGTTCTCCTCGTTGACTACGAGAAACTAGAGAACAATATCAAGACCATGGCTATGAAAGCTGAAACGAATGGAGTCAATCTTCGCCCGCACATCAAGACGCACAAATGTATAGAGATTGGCAAGATGCAGCTTGAACACGGAGCTAAAGGAATAACCGTGTCAACATTGGACGAGGCTGCTATCTTTGCAGATGCGGGATTCAGTGACATAACGTATGCAGTTCCGATGTCATCAAACAAAATCAAAGATGCACTGGATATTGCTTCAAAGGTGAAACTCAGATTACTTCTTGAGAACAATGAGATTATATCTGACTTGGAATTAGAATTAGAAAAAAGGAACATGACAATTGAGGTTCTTCTCAAGGTGCACTGTGGTTATCACAGGACTGGGGTGGACCCAAGAAACCCTGCATCTATCAAACTAGTGAGCAGAATTGCAAGTTCCAAGACTTTAGATTTCAAGGGAATACTGACTCATGCTGGTCACTCTTATGACGCAACATCGATTGAGCAAATCAAAGAGGTAGTTCTACAAGAACAGAAAGTGATGATTGATTTTTCTGATAAATTGGAGAATGAAAGTAGCAGTCTCAAACCCGAAATCGTAAGCATCGGATCTACTCCAACGGTTGAGTTAACTGATAGCTTCATGGAGGGAATCACAGATATACGTCCAGGAAGTTATGTCTTTCACGATTACACACAGGTTGTTCTTGGTTGTTGTCAGATTTCTGATTGCGCATTGACTGCATATTCAAAGATAATTGGAAAGTATGATGACTATCTAGTAACCGATGCAGGTGCAACTGCACTCTCAAAGGATCTAGGTCCAACACACCTTGAAGCAACAACTAGTTTTGGAAAAATCTATTCTAATTACGACAATCAAGTAATAGACACCAATCTTCATCTCTATTCTCTTTCCCAAGAACATGGTAAAGTGAAATTTCTGAATCCTCCTGAGATTCAAAAACTCAAGGTCAACGATGCAGTGAGAATTCTTCCGAATCACTCATGTCTCGCAGCTAATCTTCATGACTGCTACTACATTGTCGAGAAGGGGCAGGTAGTTGACAAATGGAGAGTTCGGAGAGACCGCCCTATCACTTCACTCTGTTAACGATGGAATGTCCACAATATGGGCAAGTTTCTTCCTCACCGGGTAGAACTGGTGCATCCAATTTCCCATCACAGTTTGGACAAGTTGTCAAAGCATTAGGTAATTGTGAAACTGCTTCTTGAGTATAGATTACCCGAGAGTTCTTGTCAATAGTACCACGGAATTTTCCATCTTTGGATAGTTCGCTTACTGCTTCGATGATTTGTTTGTCTGTGGCATTTGTAACCTTACCAATCTGATCAAATGTCATTCTCCTCTGAGCATACAAAAGATGGAGAAGACTCTCTTCAAGAGATACTGCACTTGGACTGACAATTTCAGAAGACCGTCTGTCAAGATACACCAGGGGCAATCGTTTACGAGATAGTTTCTCAGCAGCATCAGCAATAACCTGTGGGTCCCGTCCAAGCTCTCGTGCTGCAGCTGCAACACCAATTCTTCCCTCATTCTGAACTAGAGGAATTAAATCACCTGAAACATCACCGATACGCGCTTCACGAGTTCCCTTTGCCACTAGCCACAATCCGATGATCAGTTCAGGCATTGCCAAAAGAGCCCAAGCTACCATTCCAGACGCGATCATAATAATCAAATCAGGGTTTTCAGTCATCATGGTGCTTTGGTAGACAATTAGTGTCATTGCTCCACAGATTACAATAAGAATGATACCAAATAACTGGGATAAACGTGGATTCACGCGACTCTCTCTCCTCACTGCCGGGAGATGATTCGGCACCAATTATACATTGCGACTTCAGTGACTGCATGCCAACATGGCTATTTTTACTCTAAATTGAGCATATTTCAATAAAATAGTTACAAACTTGAATGTCCGACAAAGACACCATAGAACAGAATAACTTAATATAGACTGAATTAACTAAATCGGAAGTACAGACCCTTAAGGACGTGTTGTCAAGTTTGTTAGATAAAGAAGGAGCTACCTCAGCAATAATCTTACGATTAGACGCTGGAAAACCAGTAGAGTTCCCAGCAGAGTTTGTGGCTGACATCGGGGAGAAAGCAGCACTTACAGTGTTGCATCATAAGGATAAAGTTGTGAAACTCTTTCCAGTGGCAAGCGAGGATATCTATCTGCTCAGAATAGAAATTAGTGATCTTTCACGAAACTTCTTGAAGCAGCTAAACTTCGCATTTAATGATGCCAAGCTCAGCGACATAATTTTCACTACCGGTGTTTGTTTGCGCGGCGAACGCTGCTATTACGAATGCTATTTCATACCCGACCAACTCGTTGTAACTTTGAACGAGCTGGAAGAGAGTTTGAAGAAGATACCGGGCGTGTCCAGAGTAGTCCTGCGAAAGGTAGCTTGAGTACTACTTGTTCCAGGGATTGGGCACCTTGGATCATTGGTGAAACCCAAGCAACCGTCCGCAATTGAGCCTCAGTTTCTGGGGCTCACTATGTCTTTTTTGTTATCTTCCCATGAGTGAGAAATAGACCTAGAGTAATTCCATTCCTTCCTTTCTAAGCTCCCGATAGTTCCTCAGATTGTGGGGAATGAAGGCATCGAGAAAGACATTAAGAATATGCTCAGGATCTCTTTCGATTCCATAACCTTCGAAGTACTTCAGCACATTTCGAATATCACGCTGGAGAATGAGTTCGATCTTGTTCATGTCACTCCACTTGTTTACAACCTCACTCTGAGGAACATCGATTATCCAAGGTTGGTCTTTCCACCAAAGGATGTTGTAAGCACTTAGGTCTCCATGAGCATAGTTTGCATCCCGATACATGAGTAGATACTGGTCAAAGACCTCATTCATGACCGCCTCAGGATCTTCAAGCTCAACTTCCCTCAGTTGTGGAGCAGGGGTTTCACCATCACCAATGAATCGCATTGTGATGTAATTCATTACACGGGAGATAGGTGTAGGAACCCGAACACCAGACCTGAAGCAAGTATCGAGAATGTCGAATTCCTTCACAGCAATATCCTCTAAGAGACCCAGAATCCATCTAGTCTTCTTTCCACTCGATTCACGAATATGGCCTTTAGTCATTGACAATTTGTGAGGAGTAGCCCAGAGCCTGTATGCCTTGAGAATGATAGGATGATTGTTCCAAAGCGCCAGATATATCGTTGCTTCCTTGCCAGCACTCATAGGATAGAGCACATCAGTCGCCAGTCCAAACTGGATAGCATCATTCCGAATCTCTGCAAATCCAGGTTCCTCTATTGTAGTCTTACCACATGTTCCCCCACGCAGAGCATCTCTCTTCTGATCTATTGCACTGCCCTTCGATAGAGGGTTGAGTTTATCCACTCGACTCATTCAGACCCCTCCATCTAGGGATGCAGCAACATCCTCATCATAGTTCCGTAAGTTATCAGGAACATACTCGGAGAGGAATACTTCTACGATATGGTCAGGGTCAAGGACTATTCCGTACTTCTTGAAGTAGGTTAGAACATTGACTATGTCACGACGGAGCAATTTCACTGCATGTTTCATGTTCGCCCAAGGACCAACATTGTATGCTTGAGGCATATCGATAATCCAAGGCCGATTCTCAAACCAAAGGATGTTGTAAGCACTCAGGTCGCCATGAACATAATGGACATCGCGATACATGATGAGATAATCATCAAGAATCTGATCCAATACTGTTTCTGGGTCTTCAAGTGTTACATTCCTCAGTTGTGGTGCTGGTTCAAGGCCTTCACCAAGGAATCTCTGAGTCAAGTAATATCCAACTCGTCCAATGGGAGTCGGAACATGCATTCCAGCCTTGAAACAAGCAAGAAGAAGATCAAACTCTTTTGCCGCAAGAACTTGCATTTTACCTGGAGCAAAATAGCCTTTTGATTTCTTAGCCTGTGATGTCTGCCAGAGACGGAATGCTTTCAGAATGATAGGATGTTCCTTATGATATGCAACAAAGATTGAAGCTTCTTTTCCTGCATTCATTTGGTAGGCCACATCTGTAGCAAGTCCAAATCGGACTGCATCTTCTCGGACCTCACTCAAAGTGATTTCACTAATTGGGACAGTCCAGCCTCTCTGGGATCCGCGTTGACCATCTCTCTTGAATTTCAGAGCACTGGCTTTCCTGGGATTTAGTTTCTCCACAACACCAGACACTCTAGAACACCTCACTACGAGAGAAGCTCGAACTTACGGAAGGGGTTGGATCATACAATTCTATAATCCGCGTGACGGTGAGATTCTTAGTCTTCTTGACCTTAGATCCATCTCCCTTTCGACTGGAGTCTACCTTTGCTTTGTAGATTCTTTTCTTTGAAGCCTGTTTGCTTTGTTTCTTTTTATGCAACTTTTGTTACACTCTCATTGACGAGTAATTACGCACCTTTTGTTCACAGCACAAAAATTCCAAAAAAGCAGAAACCATCCACGTACGTTGTACCTCAATGAGACTTCACGCCCGATGCGTGAATTGCATGAAGGACACAAAGAAGCAGCAGATGAAGATTAAACATCCTCAACGTAGGTGCTGGCATCCACTGTAACAATCACTGATTCGATCATAGATACATTCGCACCTCCGATTTCATAAATCAAGCTCTCGCGCTCAGGAGAAGTATATAGGCGTTGCGGTTTAAGCGAGATTTAGAGCCCTCTAGGTAGCGTCTACCACTGGTTCTTCATCTTCAGCTTTTATTATCTTCACAGGATGGGTTTCTTCTACGTATTTCCAAAGTAGGAACGCACCAATTATACCAAGTACAGATGCAAGCCAAAATGGTATAACAAGCCCTTCGATGAAGAAGGGTCCAATTGGAATCAGTATCAAAGAGAAGTATGCAAAGAGAACTCCACCAACTATCGGTCCTACTGTTGCTCCAGCATTGAAGAAAGCTTGAATGGTTCCAAAAAGTTTTCCGCGAAGATTCCATGGTACCACATCAGCCTGTATTGCTCGCATAGCAGGTTGTGATGCCGCCATTGCAGCACTTTGTCCAACCCAAATAACACTTGTCTGAGCTAGATCTGAAGCAAGTGGAAGTACTCCGAGACTGATCCGTGAGCCAACTGCACCCCAGACTGCCAATCCCTTTCTACCTCGTCGATCAGAATAACGCCCTGCTGGAATCGAGAATAATAAACCAATACCCCCAGCTCCTGATATTACGAGTCCAATGAGACCAATATCTGTCGTGATTTTACTCATCAAGAAGAGCTGGAATATTGGCATACTAAGTCCCATGGCAACTCCATTGAATACTGACATCAGATAGAGTGCATATATCATACGACGAACCTTTGGAGTCATTTCCGATTCATTTGATATCTCAGATAGCACTGGAACACTTGGTTCATCTATTTCCAAGATTTCTTCCTGTTTCTTCGTCTCATCGATTATTCCAGGAGAGGTTTCTTTGAGTACGATAGCTGTAAGAATAATTGCAGGAAGTATAATCAATGCCCCAGCAAAGTAAGGAACCCGAAATACGTCAGGAACTGAAAGTAAGAGGATGTCTCGACAGAAATTGTAGAGCATTCCTCCAACACCAGGTCCGAGAATCCAACCAAAGGTGGAAACCATCATGAAGAGTCCAAGACCTTCTCCTCTACGATTGGGGCCAACAATGTCCATTAGTGCAGCCTCAGCTGTAGGCCATACCATCGCAGATGTCACACCTTGTAGAGCTCGGACAAATAACAAGTGAATCCAATTCTGTGCCAGTCCAAATAGAATGAGCAAGAAGAAGTATCCAATAAGTCCAGCCAAGATTATTGGTTTGCGACCTCTACGATCTGAATATGCACCCCAGTATCTAGCAAGAAGGGTACGTGTTCCCATGAAAGATGCCATCATGATTCCAAGAATAAGAGAAAAACTAGCTACAATTTCAGGAGCAACAATATATCCGGGACCAGGTGGTTGTGTTAAACCTCCCTCAAGCGCAATCAAATAAAAGGCCATGGAGGGAGCAACAATTCCAAATCCTAGACTGATAAGAATTGCATCAAGAGATAAGACAAGAACTCGAGGATTCCTATACAAACGCTCCTGTTTGACTGGTTCTTCAACAGATGTCATCGTAAATCCTCTGCAATCTGGTTGCGGCTTAACGCGGTTAATATACCTAGAGATATTGACACAAAAATTAGGCCGTGAGGGAAGCATTTATTTCAATTCCAATCGGCCGTCCTACGATTTCCGTTCAAAGAGTTAGGAACTCTGAGGAACAAATCGAACAATTGGAAGTCGATAGACCATGGCAAAACCGAGCAACCCATTAATCGTTCAATCAGACAAGTCAGTTTTACTAGAGGTTGACAACCCGCTCTATGAAGATGCGAGAGATTCTCTTGCACGTTTTGCAGAACTTGTCAAGTCACCAGAGTATGTTCACACATATCGAGTGACTCCATTAAGCCTCTGGAATGCTGCAGCCATGGGAATGTCTCCAAAAGAGGTCATTGCAGCATTAGAGGAATTCGCAAAGTACCCAATTCCTGGTAACATCTCTAGAGAGATTGTCGACTATATGTCAAGATATGGACAGATCTCACTATACAAAGATGACATTGATTTACTCCTCATATGCGAAGATGAAGATCTCGCAGAAGAAATCTGGGCAAACAAGAAGGTTACAGAATTCATCATCGATCGCGTCGATGAAGTAACATTCAGAGTTGATGAGTCGAAAAGAGGTTTCATCAAGCACGCATTAATTGAGATTGGTCATCCCGTAGAAGATGTTGCAGGATACACAGAGGGAGACCATCTTCCCTTCGAGATGAGACCGACTACTCTCGAGGGCAAAGAGTGGGGCTTGCGTGCATACCAAGAAGATTCTGTTGCAATCTTCCATGCAGGTGGCAGTAAACAGGGTGGTTCAGGTGTAATCGTACTACCTTGCGGAGCCGGAAAAACCATGGTCGGTATGGGAGCAATGCATCGACTCCAGACATCCACTCTAATCTTAGCACCAAACGTCATTGCTGTTAGACAATGGATATCAGAACTGTTAGACAAGACTACTCTCAAACCTGAGGACATTGGTGAGTATACAGGTGATAACAAATTAATTCGCCCAGTTACTGTTGCAACCTACCAGATTCTCACATGGAGAAAATCAAGATCCGCGGAGTTCCACCATTTCGGCATCTTTGAAGCAAGGAATTGGGGGCTCATAATCTATGATGAGGTTCACTTACTCCCGGCCCCTGTGTTCAGAGCGACTGCAACAATTCAGGCTACACGAAGACTTGGGCTTACTGCAACTCTTGTGCGAGAAGATGGCAAGGAGGAAGATGTCTTCAGTCTCATTGGACCAAAACGGTTTGATATGCCTTGGAAATTACTGGAGGACCAAGGATGGATTGCAACTGCAATCTGCTATGAAATCAGGTTAGAACTTCCAGACAATATGAGAAGAACATACGCAGTAGCTCCTGATAGGAAGAAGTATAGAATTGCTGCAGAGAATCCCGATAAGATCGAAGTCATCAAACAAATCATAGCTCACCACAAGAAAGACAATATTCTGGTGATAGGGATGTATCTTGACCAGCTTCAGCTTATCGCTGAAGAGGTTGATGCACCGCTCATTACAGGGAAAACTCATAACGATGTGAGACAGCAGCTCTATGACGCATTCCGTGAAGGCGAAGAAAAAATACTCATTGTTTCAAAGGTAGCAAACTTTGCACTAGACCTTCCTGATGCTAATGTAGCAATTCAGGTGTCTGGTACTTTTGGGTCACGACAAGAAGAGGCACAACGTCTTGGGAGAATCCTGCGACCCAAGACCGATGGTAGTTTTGCGCGATTCTATTCACTCGTTACGAAAGACACTCGTGATATGGACTTTGGCGCGAAGAGACAACTATTCCTAACTGAACAGGGATATCAATATGTCATAGCCTCTGTAGACGAGAAGATATGGGAAAAACCACCAGAAAGTTTCTTCGACTAATGCAAGAGAGATTTCAAACGGTCAATTTGCTGCTGACCATAATCTAGAACCATAGAGTGGATTATTGGTGTATTCAAGTTCGATTCTACAATGCCAGACTCCATTGAAAGGAGCCTCTCGATACACCAATCAATCACATATGATGTGGCAAGCGGTCTGAGCGAGTTAATGAAGTTGACATCCTGATCTAAAAAGAGGCTAGGAAAATTCTCTATTCGTTTTTCGTCATGACCTTCGATAAGACGAACCAAATCATATCTTGAATCAGCAATAGCACATGATTCAAAATCAAGAAGTAGTGCATTCTGTTTGGGGCGAAAGATTACGTTTGGAATCCACAAGTCTCCGTGAATTAGTTCTTGGGACCAGTACCCAACAACATCAATGAGTGATTTCACTATTGGAAATAATAAATCAAATTGATCAATCAGGCCTTTGGTTTTCATTGAAGCTTTGTGTAACCAATCATGCGTTACTATACCATTGTGATTTGCTAGGAGCAGATCTGTGGCAGTTTCGTAAATAGGGATATCAGAAAGTTTCTGTTCTTTCATGATTCGTAGTGATTCCTTTAGTGTGAGAAGTTCAGACTCACTCGTATCAGTCAATTCAGAATATGAAGTCCCTTCGACGTATTCCACAAGATAAAATGGAGTTTCAACAGAATCAGATAATCGACCAAATTCGATTGGATGTGGTGCAATATCTAAACGACCAAAAAAGAGGTTCAGCTCATACTGCTTATCGTAAGGATTACTAGTGAAATCCTCTAGTAATGCAGGCAATTTCAGAACGAAATCAAACCCAGAAGATTGTCCACGTATATTGATATTTGACCATCCGCCCATCGAAGTATGTTCAAGGTTGATGAAATCATCAAATGCGTCACATGAATCCTCCAGCAAAGCCTCTAATTGAGAGTGAGAATGACCATGAACAGTTTCGACGGTGTATTTCATCATTGCAAATGCCAGATTCACGACAACTTCTAAAAGGCTGTTGGATGAAAGCAAAAATATGAACGGGAGAGATATGCTTCTTGTACTTGCACATTTATTCAGAAAGAAAGGTAACCAAGTTGCAATTGAGGATTCAGTTCATTTTCTCTCCTTCAGTTGTCGATATGGTCAACCTACAGATGTTCGCAAGTTACTATCAACTGCATTGAACAATGAAATGATTTCCCGTGATGGAACCACTATCAAAGCAGAGTTTCTTTACGACAAGCAACACCTTCCACTGAATCTATCTGCAGCCCTTGAAGATAAGGTCAGATTCAAAGAGGAAATTCAACCACTTCGTTAGGTTTTCTCTGTCGTGTAATTTCTGAGAGAGGCAAGAAGTGCTGCGAGGTGTACAAAGGAATTCTTCCCTTGGGTTAAACGATAATCAATTTCAGCAACCCTTTCTAGAACTTTGTTGAGAGTACTATGATCGAAGGGTCGTTTAACAAGATCTCGCTTCATTGCTAGAAGAACATCGTGAGGGTCATATCCATCGACTGCAACAAGACTTCTCATCATTTTTCGTGCATCTTGGTAAGACCCATCAATTGTCAAGGATACAATCTCTCTTGTTGTGCGATTGAGCGTCGTTTCTGAATGTGTATAGACATCATCTTCTGTGACGGAGGGATTACTTGTTGCTGTAATCTGAAGAAGATTGATAGCTCTCCGTAAATCACCCTCCGACTCTCGAGCAATAGCCGATGCAGCATCGGGTTCTAATGATACATTTTCCTTCTTCGCAATGTCGATTACGTGTCCAACGATTTCGTTTTCGGTGAGTTGTGGAAATTTCAGAACTGAACATCGAGAAATTATCGCTGGACTCCAACCAGATAATGATGGGGTAATTAGAATGAATCTACAAGCATCACTGTAAAGCTCCATTGTCCTGCGAAGTGCTTGTTGCATACTGTTACTTAGTGCATCAGCCTCATCCAGAACTAAAATCTTGATCTTCTCGTCAGTAACTGTAAATGTGGATGCAAAGAATCGGATTGCTTCCTGTAACAGCTGGCTCCGATTGGGAGGTCTAGTTCTTCCCTTTGCTTTTAGAGAAGCCTTTGCTTCCCGATATACTATTGACATGTACTCGTCTAATTCAGAGCGCTCATCACGACCAAGTTTAGCCAAGTCTTGAACCGATCGTTTTGCTTTCGTCAACGGCATAAACCAAATATCTCGAACGTTCAATGATTTGAAATTGGCACCCAAACTATCACCAAGAATAGCCTTTGAGAACACATCAGCAGCTGAGGTTTTTCCAGTGCCAGTGGGACCGTAGAATATCATATTCGGAAGTGTATTAGATTCCGCGAAACTCTTTAGTTGACTGATGGTTGATTCCTGTCCGACAAACTCATCCCAGTTTTTCGGTCGATATTTTATGCACCATAAGAGCGGTTCCAAAATGACACCCAGTTGAGGTTTTCACGTATCCAAGATAAGCTTGTTTCTTTCAAGAAACGAGTGACAAACCAACAATTTCAAGTGTTTTGGGGTGCTAAATTATGGCACAACCAAAAGCGTCTTATACAAAGAAAAGCTGGGCGCTTGTCCACATTTGACAACATTATGGGTCTGGTCGTGGTAATGGCAAAAGAAACACTAGTAAAAGAGTTAGAGCATGTATTCAGAGAAGACTTGCTAGTTGCCTGTAAGAAATGGGGAATCGATGTTACAGGTTCGGATACCGGAGACTCACTAATTCATATGCTGGCTGAAAAGATGAGAGACCCCGCAAAAAGGAAAGAGGTATTCTCTACTTTTACACAGCTTGAGATAGACCTTCTTGGTGTTCTTACACTCAGTGGTGGTGCGATGAGCTATGATAGGCTCAAACCATTTCGAAAGATCTACAGCTATGGCCAGTTAAACCAGACCGAGAGAGACCTCAGGAAACTCGGATTGATCATCAGAAGAATGATGAGCCGACTTACAGAATACGGACGAGAAGTTGCAGAATTCAAAGTACTTGATTTCTTCATACCACACCTGAGAGAGTTCTTTGAGGCACTGCCAGAACATCAGACTGAGAAACCAAAGAAAGCAAAGAAATTCGTCGATGAGAGAGACACATTACTCATCGATATGCTTCTACTGGTATCCTACATTGCAAAACATGAAGTGAAGATGACCTCTTCATGGGAGTTTCCAAAACGAGAAATTGACCACATGAAGGAAGCAATGTCGAGTGCTACTGATGAACGATTTGAAGTTGTACAGAAATTTGCCAGAAAAGCTGGTGTGTATAGAATAATTGAAGGTGATAGAGTACTGCCATCAAAGGTTGACACTCTATTTGCGGGAGAACAATATCTCGTTGCTAGACGTCTTCTGTTGTCAGCATTGGGTAGAACCAGAGCAATCTGGGCCACTCCAGACCAGCCAACTGAATACACTTTGAATCTAGCAATATGTCGACTTCGAGAAGGAAATCAGGAAGAGTGGATAGGTATTGAAGAGCTCCGAGATTGGATCAGGAGTGAGCTCTTTCAAGAGAATCAACCATTGAAGTGGATTCAGGTTGATGAAGATAGAGTACAGATGGCTCTTGAAACCCCGCTCCTATTGGGACTCGTTGAAGCGGCGTACAAAGGAAAGAAGATTCTTGCAGTGAAACTAACAGAAGTTGGTGCTAGAGTACTTCAAGAGGGAATTCATCCAGAAAAGGTAGAAAATCGAGAAACCTTCTTTGTACAGCCAAACTTCGAGATCTCTGCGTTCACTGGGGAGATGGAGTATCAGAAACTCTATCGCTTAATGCTGATTACTGAACCTGTTCATACCGATGTTGTAAGTACGTTCAAGATTACAGACAAATCAATTTTCGAAGCAATTGAGAGTGGTCTTCGAGACAATGATTTGATTGGTTTCTTAGAGAAAGAGAGTAGCAAACCAGTCCCAGCTAATGTCGAGAGATCAATCAGGGACTGGACATCACAAACTACTTTCACAACTATTTCAGATGTAACGCTCTTTGAAACAGAAACCGAAAAAGATCTCGAGGAACTCAGATTTATCCCTAAGTTCGAAAAGCATGTTCTTCGGCAGGTAGGACCAACCGCAGTGATTGTCACTGGGGATATAGAAGACCTAAGTGAAAATCTCAGAAAACGCAAGTGCATGGTCAAGAGAACTGTTGAAGTAATAACAATGGAAGAAACTCCTGGAACAGAGATTGCAGAACAGGTGTTACTCTTTGGTACTGAACAGGCAATCGAAGATGTACCTTGGGATTGTGAAGGTTGCCCAGCAATTCAATCATGTAACAAAATCATACGACGAAGGACCCGCAATAAAAGAGGCGGAAATCGCTGACCAGCTTGTTACCTGAGCAGCTTGCAGGTCATTTCTTTGGTGTGGGTAGTCTCGGAGAATCAGATTCTAAGTTTCCCAAAGAGTACATCCCGAAACTCAAAATCCCATATGTGTTTCAGATGACTGCATCCCGCGATGAAGATATGATTCGACAATTCGCAGCAGTTATTGATGAATTCGAAGAAGATGGCGATTTCATCCTAGATGTAGATATTCATACTTATAGAGAGATTACGAGTGAGGATGATACCCTTCTTCCAGAAGAGGTTAATCTTGCTGCGCTCTATACTTTGATGGACGGGACAAATTATCCATTTTTCAAAACACAACAAACAGCTCCATCGACGATGTGTTTCAGCATCAGGGATTCAGATGGACAGCAATTAGTGAATCGAAGTATGTTTCATTTCTTTGAACGTTTGATGGCTAGGATTGCACAGGGTCAAGTCAATCATTTGAAAGACCACTGCAATACTATCATTTTTTGTCAAGATGACCCGGGTTTGGGTTTTGTAAAGAATATGATTGAAACTGGCAAAGTTACAGACCTCACATTTGAGCAAGTCATTGAGAAGACAGATGGGATTTATCCGGATGATGTAATTCCAGCATTTCATTTCTGTGATGATTGGCGAAGGATAAAGGTAGAAGATTGGTATCCCTTATGGGAGAGCAAACCAAAACTTGCACATATTGATGTAGTTCGATATCCTCCCGAACTTGACTCAGAACAAGCAGAGAAAGTAAACAAGTTCATGCAGAATGGTGGGGGTTTTGCACTAGGGGCATTGCCCAATGTCGATGATGGATTTTCTCAATCGGTAGTTGATACATTGCAAGCAAATCTCAAGGCTATATTCCAAGCATTCGTAAAGAGTGGCGTAGATCTTGAATTGGTTGGGAGAAATTCAATGGTTTCAACACAATGTGGACTATCGGGTGCAAGTCCAGAACTCACTAGAGAAATTCATGATTTCAGCAGCGATTTTCCTGAAATCTTCAATGAACAAATTGAATCGTTCTATAAATAAGAAAGGGAGGAAGTGTTAGACACTTCCATCCATCATTACTTTCTGTGTGTCAAGTATGCTGCAATAATCACTGCGACAAGAACTGCTGCACACATTATCCCTAGAATCAATGGGGTCAGTGTAAGTGCAGCCCAGAGTGGTGCAGGGGTATGAGCTGGAATCGCACCAGGTATCCAGAGATTCAGTAATGGTAGCATTGGAGCAAGGAATACTGTAGCCAATACCAATGCAGCAAATGTGAAGGTATGAACTGCAGTTACGTATGTGTAGTAGGGGCGTATGTAACTGTAGAATGCGAATGCAGGAATTGATAGTGCTGCCATCGCAATGATCTCCACGGGTTCGAAGAAGAATGGCATTGAAATAGCCCAGAGGAAGTAGAATAGTGTTGTAATCTTCTCACTTGAGGTTTCATGATGAGCAACCTTGTGAATTCCATCAACACCCTGTGAAAGGAAGAATACAGGGAGTATGAGCCACCACTGAAGACCAACAAAGAACATTGGACCTGCATAGAATAGAAGGTCTCCAACACTCTCAACACGTTCCCAGAATGGATTTCTTGAGAAAAATTCTGTAGCTTCGGTCATATAGTAACCAAGCATCTGCATTGCGACGAGAATTGGCATCAAGAACAATGATACAATGATCATCACTGTTGCCAACTTAGGCTGTTCAGGTATCTTGCCTTCGTGATAGTTATCTAAGGGATAGATTCCATGAAGTGTAAAAACTGTCAGAACAAGGAGAAGACCACTTGGTAGGAAATACAATGGCTGGAAGAGGAACATCCAAATTCCGAATACTTCGTATACATTCCCACTGTAGAAAGTCAAACTCGCTCCAAGATTAGGTATGAAATACCAGACCGCAAAGACTACTAACAATTCGGGAATGAGCATTTTTAATCGATAGTCTTGAACAAATTTCATAATCGCGCCAGGTTCGTTTTTCGATTCTTCCATAATCTCACTGCCCTCTTAGTCGAATGTTGGCTTACGAGTAGCTAGGTCTTCATCTTCCTCTCGTAGCTTGTGTTGGAAGGGACGACCCTGACCGTAAATTGCGGGATCCATCCCACGAGTCTTACCCATGATGATAAAAAATCCGATGGCTTGAACGCCAACCGAGGCAATACAGATGAGAATCACTTCTGCAAAATAATCGTGAGTGAAGAGGTTATAGAACCCGACTACAGGGTATACAATAGCCTGAATGATAATTCCGGCAAGAAGCATCAATACCCATTTGTTTGTCCAATTTGAATTTGCCATTGAATAACACCCATGTTTGATAACAGATTTGCTGAAAATCTGCCAATTAAAGATGTCTGTAGTGCCACAATCATTCTTGGACCGAAGCATCGTAATTGTCTTTTAGCTTGATAGCAATGAAAGCAGCTAGTTTTCTGAAATCCGTGGTCGTGATATTCGGCATCCCGCTTGATTTCTTGGGAATATCGAATCTTGCAACAATTACTGCAACTTCCTCATCCATTGAATACTCTAGAGCAACAGGATACTTTGTCTTAATTCTGTGAGATTCAGTTGTTGTTTCAACGTGGAATCCTTTGTACACAGTACCTACTAGATATGGATATGCAAATCCTGAATGAGAAACCTGTACTCTAACTTGAACTGTATCAGGCAGACCTTGGACATATGACTTGACTTCTGCCTCAAGGATTGTTTGAGTTCCTCCGCGAACTCCTAGCTCCACACTCATCCCTGCGCGAATACCAGTTACACCTTCTAATTGGCTAGCGAATTCATAGGTATCACCTGTGACTGGTGGTTTGAAGAACTCATCAGAATCGATTGTTGGCATTCTGAATCCAATAACAAAAGCTGTAACTGAATTGAGTACATAGAGGAATACTATGATGAGTATCGAGTCAATGAGAGGACTGATTAGATTCATTCCAGAATTGTGGAACACATAGGTCATACCCGTTGTTGTAATCACGAACACCAATAAGCAGAAGCATACCCCTGAATCAGTAGAATGTGCAAAGAGATCACCATATGCCTCTTCATAGTTGTCGACAAGTTCTTCATACTCGCTGAAGCTTACCCATGTTTTGCGTTTCTCCCACTCGCCTTTAACATAGTCTATCGCTTTCTTTGACCCGTATCCCATAATCAAAGAGATGAGAAAGAGAGCTCCTGGAAGAATTAGATCCACTATGACATACAACAAAGGATGTGCATAGTAATTGAATAGCAATATTCCACCAACAACAAAAATCAAGACGATGATTGCATAGGCACGATTCACATTCACTTGACGACTGTAGTCGATGATTTTCCCTTCGCTCAAACTAGTTCATCCTCCTTGTTTGGAGCATAATCACGGGAGGAAATAAGGCCATCGTTTTACTGGGTTGGTTCCTCGATTGTATCATGCTTGCTCAGAAATGTGTCAATCTCTTCTAGAACATCCTCTAGAATCTCTTCTCCACCACGATGACTGACATACTCTTGTATCATCTGACGAATCAGTTTAGCAGTATTCAATGGAGTAATGAGTTTGGTGAGATTGCCTAAGTTTTCTGAAGGAACAATCTCTTCGGATTCGAAAGTTGGGGAGATATGTGTAATGCTACCTGAAGAATCAATCTCACATTCGATTCGAGCAGCTCCTTCAATTCCTTCGATTCTGGCAATGGGTACAGGGTCACGCATTGTGTAATACCCACCTGCTTCTCCAATCGTGAGTTTAATACCAGCCCAGAAAATTCCGGGTAATCCCGCAAGGAACGAGATTGCTTTTCGAAACTTACGAGGTCGATGAGTTGGAAACTCAGGTGTGGCAGAATTCGGAATATACTTGAAAATAAAGAATGAGAAAAGAAAACCAAAGATGATTGTGATGAATGCCAGAATAGCTGGTGTTAGACTTATGATTAGAATTGTCGTTCTCATCAAGTAAAAAGGAAGAGCGATAACTGTCACATAACAAATGGAAACTAGGATAATTAGAAGATAGTCAATGGATGATATTAGGTGTCTGTATCTCTTGTTGTAATTACTTGTCATTTCTTGAAATTCTTGGATATTGACTTCACGAATTTTCAAGGTCCATTCAGGATCTTGAAGTTGAACTTGGTCCTTGAGTTTCCATGCACATAATCCTAACACAGGAAGCATAGTTGAGAGAACTAGAATAGACAACCCAATCCATGATAATGGGCTCTCATAGAGTATGACCATTTGATATTGCGATACTTCGTAACAGATGAATGCCCAAGTAAGGATGAGAATGAAGATAGCAATTTGATATGGTAGTGCAGACTTTGTAATAATTGGGGCTTCTGTCATCAATACTTACTCCTATGCAGGTTTCAGATAATGCACGAACGCACTAATCATTTTCAGCATTGAGTTCCTTGAGGATTGTACGCAATTCTTCGGATTCATTCCCAAATTTTAGGTATTCTCTAACAATCAATGCAATGCTATTTTCAGTAACGAGTCGTGTGTCCTTTACACCTGGAAAGGCAATATTAGATTCAACTGGATTCTTCACGTAGTAGCCTTCCTGGCTGGTCCCAACATATTTTCGATAGTTGCGGTCTTCTGCTATCCACCACCAAACAATCTGTGGATTATCATCTTTCTCATACAAACGACCGAGTACTTTTGTGATAGCACCAAGATCGTCAGTCCAAGATTCTACATAGCTCTCGGCCTCTATTCCTTTAATTCTTAGAAGAATCCGAGGAAGTCTATATACTGCGAGGTCTCCAGATTCAGCCTTATCAAGAACAACACGGATATTCGCTACACCAGGAACTGAATCTTGTATCTTGGCCAGTTTTATTGTTTCACGAATCAGGGGCAATGTGAAATCCGATGATGCTTGATTTGAGGTGGATTTGAATCCAGTGAAGATTGTATTTGCAAAAAGAAACGCAAATGATAACCCCAGCATTAGAGATGAGTATTGAATAATCGATGCATCTTCATAGTATGCATAGACTGGAAGTGCTGATATGAAAACGAGAATGACAATGGGAACAAAAAACATCCAATAGTTACCCTGAGCAACCAGACGAGAATTCTTTTTGTTATGCTTCTTAGGTAACTTACTAGCATCGTCAATAGTTAGCTGAACAGGCTCAAAATCCCATTCTGGTGCATTGTATTCTACAACTTTCACCTTGGAGATCCAACCATAGTAATATCCGAAACTTGCGATGAGAATTGGAAGACCTACATACATTCCTAGAATAGATATCCAATCCCAAGTTACGGATGGCATGAATATAGGACCAAGGAAGAATCCAGCAAGAAAACTAAGAATGGTTCCCAATGCGAAAACAGCATTGTATTGTGTCATTGGTTTGTAGGTTACAAGTTCGGTCATGGTGACTCCACCCTTAGTATGCTAGAAGCTTGTTGCTGACTCTTTAAGGCTTGCTGATTGGCGATTTTTCAATGGTGCGAAATCATCATACTTAAATACAAAGGTAGAAGTTTTCTTAACAATAATTAATTTTAATCAAGGAGATAACAAATTGCTGAAGATAGGCGATGAAGCACCAGATTTTACAACAACTACTGAGAGTGGGGACAAGGTTAAACTCAGTAGTTTCAAAGGAAAGAAGATCTTCATTTACTTCTATCCGAAAGACAACACTCCAGGATGTCAAGCTGAGTCATGCTCAATCCGAGATAGCTATGATGTCTTCCAAAAGTCAGACATCCCCATTTTTGGAATCTCTGGAGGAACAGAGAAATCACACAAGAGTTTCAAGGAAAAGAACAATCTTCCATTTCCACTTCTAATGGATGAGGAGTTCAAGGTAGCAAAGCTCTTCGATGTCTATCAGACAAAGAAGATGTATGGAAAGGAATATCTAGGAATCGTCAGGACTACGTTCTTGATAGATGAAAAAGGAAAGATAGAGGGAATATTTGGTGGCCCAGAGGGAATCGAGAAAGTCAAGACCAAGACGCATGCGGATCAGATCATCAAGTTCTGGAAACTCAAATTGTAGAGGTAGTTGCAATGTTAAAAATAGGGGAAGAATCTCCAGATTTCGAAACCGTAGACGACACAGGTAAGCAATTCAAGTTGAGCGACTATCGAGGACAAAAGATAGTTCTCTATTTCTATCCGAAAGATTTCACACCTGGATGTACTGCAGAGGCTTGTTCTATTCGGGATGGCTATGAGGTCTTTGTAGGTGCAGGAATCACAATCTTTGGGATCTCAGGCGGCTCAATGGAACTTCATCAGAAATTCAGAAAGAAGCATAATCTACCTTTCAACATCCTGGTGGATGAAGATCTCAGTATTACTAAATTGTATGAGGCATATAGCAAGCTGAACATTATAGGTATAGGAGTCAAGAGAATAACATACCTGATAGATGAGGATGGAAAGATCGAAGCCATCTTCGGTGGTTCTGAGGGCTTGGACAAGGTTAGGTCTAAGCAACATGCAGAACAAATTGTCAACTTCTGGGGATTAAACCTCTAGACAAATTTCTATAAAACTCGCGAAAAATAAAACATTTCACTATATATGAATAAAACATAATAATGAAATAAATTCCTTAATTGAATTGAGAGGTATATAACGCAGCTGCACTAGGGAACAATTTACGAGTTTATCCGTAGATTTTCAGAAAGTAGATGAGATGAGTTTAATGGAAAATGTAAATATCGAAGCAATTCTCATCATCCAAAGAAATTCGGGACTGCCATTATTGCTTCAAAAGCTTGATCCACGCGTATTTGACATTGATCCAGCTCTAGTTTCTGGATTCTTGTTCGCAATACAAGCTTTTTCATCAGAGGTTTTTGAAGCGAACTCAAGTGATCTTCAGATAGACTACGGAAAACGGTTGTTCACAATATTAATTGGTAATGAAATCATGATGGTTGCGATAAGTTCAGGTGGCAGGAGTAACGAGATAACTCCAATTGTAGAGGACCTATTGCATGAGTTTGAATCGAATTGGTATGTAGAATTAGAATATCATGGTGATATAGATGGTAGCGGAAAGCAAGGAGATTCCTCATTGTTCGACGGTTTTCGAGCAGTAGTAATTGAAAAATTAGGTCTCCAAGGTATGTCGCTAAATTGGGTTCCCTCTATTATCGAAATAAACTCGAGTGTGGATTTATCTGCAGATTGTCAATTTCTTGAGCTTGTAAATGGGAAAAACTCCGTAGGTAATATTGTGCAAGATAGTGGTATTGCCAAAAGCGAAGTCATATTTGGAATATCAAGACTCTGGGCGTTAGGATTGGTTAGGTTTAGCAATACCCTTGATCGGTGTGACGTAATCATAACTACGAGTGCGCTCTTTCGATATCTACAGAAACACACCAAAGAATGCAGAGATATTACACAATTCTCGAATGATTTAGTAAACCTTCTTCCACAGGTGATAAAGTATTTCAACGGAAAGACTACAGTGGAAGGGTTCCTTCATAAATATTCTGAATCAGCTTATGCACTTCTTGATTTTCTCCTGAGAAAACGAGCGATTGAAATTCTTTCACCTGAAAAGAAGCGGATTCTAATGGTAAAGGAATTGCTTCAGAAGAGCCTAGAAGTTGCTTGTGAAACGTATTCAAAGAATTTAGCACTAATAGTTCTAAGGTCCATCATAATGAAGAATGAAAGACCAGAAATTGTAGCGGAAATCCAAGTCGATGAGGGAACATGGAAAATAGATTATGGATTTCAGGTGTACGATGGGCTTAATCCTCATCAGGTTATGGATCTACACAGTGCGTGGATTGCATTATTGAAAGAAGTAGTAACAAGTCTTCCAGACAAGAAACGAAAGAAGTATGTAGAGAATCTAGTGGATGTTCTAAAGGATAATTTCTTCGACAAGTATACTAGTTCGGAGCTGGATGGTTTCGATGAGTTCTCACTTATACTGGAATCCGAGCTAGTATGAGTTTTAAGTTTCTACAAGTAACAAAAGGAATAACAAAGATATAGTAAGAGATGTGAGGAATTAGGGAAATGAGTAAAATAGATCCAAAAAAGGCTATTGAGATTAAACCAGACGTATGGTGGATCGGTTGGCCAGATCATGATGCAGGCTTTTCAAACAACCCATACCTGATTATTGAGGGTGACGAGGTCATCCTATTTGATCCGGGTTCACGGCTTGATACTCATTGGCAATGGGTTAAGAAAAAAATGGAATCAGTCGTCCCATTGGAGAAAATCACAATGGTTGTAGTTCATCATCAAGACCCAGACTTGTGTGCTGCGATTCCGTTTGTAGAACAAGCAGTTGGTGTCAACAACTTTGAGATAGTCACTACTGAAAGGACTGCGTTGTTTATCCCATACTATGATGTAAAAACGGAGGTTACTACAGTTGATGATGGAGAGAGTATAGAGATTGGTGAAAGTGGTCGTGAACTACGGTTCATCACATCACCATACCTTCATTTTCCAGGTGCCATGGTAACATACGATACTAAAGAAAAGTTGCTCTTCTCATCAGACATATTTGGTGGTTTCTCAATTGACTGGGCGCTATATGCGAATGAATATTATCTAGAGGCAATGAAGGTCTTCTCACAGCCATACCTGTCAGACCAACGACATGTACGTAATTTCCTTGGCAAGATCAAGGATCTGGATATTGAGATGATCTGTCCTCAACATGGCTCTCTCATACCTAGAGAGAGAATTAAGGAGGCAATTGAAACCCTATACAATTTGGAGGTTGGAATATGGGAATAGACAAGAATGCTATTCAGGAGCTAGTTGACGTACTTGTAGCTCGTGGACTTGGTCTATACGGTAAGGAGAAGATGGCTAAGATTTGTTCTGATTCTGGTGTAGCATTGCTAGATGACAACTCCACAGACTGGCTCGATGATGATATAATGGGTTCTCTCAACAAGTTCCTAGTCAACTACGCCGGATTCAACATCGCTTCCAGGATGACTGTAATGGTGTTGATGAAGATGGTCAATATCCCGCTTCCAGAGGAACTTCAAAGGAAGAAAAAGAGGAAATCACGATTTCGCAGATTATTGGAAAGATAACGCAATGCATAATTCCGAAATATTCTGATTTCGAGAATGTATACGGGATCTAGCGATAATGCATAACAAAATACTACTGTCTTGAATACCTTCAAATTTAAGAGATAATTGATTTCATCATCATAAATAGCACCAACCTGACAACTACCATAATCGAGGGCTTCGACAGCAAGTGCTAGATTTTGTGCAATATGACCTGCATCAAGGAAGATGTACCGATATGCACGCTGGAGATATTTCCATGAAGACCGCTCTATGATAGCAGTCCAGATGAAGACGACAGCAGCATTCTGAGCAATCTGTTGATCCAGTGCGCCTCCTCTCACTTCTTGGGAATAGTCACCTTCTTTGATAAGTTCCAGAGTATGGTCACCAATCACATAGTGGTAGAGTCCTTGTTTGAGACCATCAACACGGTTCACGTAGAGGTAGGTTTCGATTGGATAGAGAGCTCCTGCAGAGGGCGAGGTTCGTAGTTTGAAATCACAATTAGCACCAGAAACGGTTTCTCTTACTCCTTGGGTCGCCCAAAGAATCTGTGACAAATCATTCAAAGGCATGACATCATCGGTATAGGCGCGCACGCTACGTCGTTTCCAAATCACCTTCCAGATATCGGGACCATCCTGAACAACAGGTTCAGGAAGTGAGATTCGTTCTGCACCTTCATAGGTCTTGTACTGGGCGGGCATATTCGACCAATCAAGAGTGTGTTGTGGAAGCTTTCCGCGAACATATTTTATATTCCTGAGAAAGTCTTCACCAATTCCAGCTGTCATAATCCATACAATGGGTGATTTTCATTTTGGCTCTATCGATACTTATCCAATATCTAGAGTAGAATGATACTATTCATATTTACCCGAACGCCAAGCTCCGAGAATTCTGAAAATATTGAAAACAAGAGAAATAGACAAGCCCTGCACAAGTAAAACAAACGCGGGATTCACTGCATATAAGGAATATATTACTACAACGAATAGAAGTGCAGGAACAGTTTCTAGTGATATCATTCGAACAGGATGACTATTACTGTAATCTGTAGTACGCTGATAGATTGAACCTTCTATGGCATCCTTACGGGATCGACATAGAATCACAAACAATGTTGGTAAAAACAAAACTACCAAGAAGATTGCTAAAATAGCTATCATGGAGAATATTTCTAATTCAGCAGCTCCTTGCAATTACAAACCCACCACGAATTCAATGTAAATGAAATCTGATATCTGTCTTTCGATGTAATTCCGCCATAGAAGATACACTTTAATAAAGGCTCGAAGCAGGCGCACCTTGTCAGACAGACCAGTATACGGGTCGGTCTAGAACAGTCAAATGTATCAGGAGCGCTATATAATGCCTGAAGAGAAACTCTCTGTTGAAGAGTTAAAAAAGAAGGCTGAGAAGCCTGGTAAGGATGCTATGATCATGCATCCCTTTTACAAGGGAAAAATCCAGTCTATTGGAAAAGCCCCAGTACGTGACTTCTCAGATTTTGCAATTTGGTATACCCCGGGAGTCGCTAAATCTTGTTTAGCAATTAAGGAAGATCCCGAGATGGCTTACGAGCATCTCAACAAGGGGAACATGGTAGCAGTAGTTAGTGACGGTACACGAGTCCTTGGACTTGGTGATATCGGCCCACTCGCAGCTGGACCGGTTATGGAAGGAAAGGCAATTTTGTTCAAATACCTCGGTGGTGTTGATGCCTGGCCAATATGTATTGATACCAAGGATCCTGACAAAGCAATCGAGTTCGTCAAGATGCTACAGCCATCCTTTGGTGGTATCAATCTAGAGGACTTCTCCAAGCCAAAGTGCTACAAGATACTCGAAGAACTGAGGAACGATCCTGAGGTTAACATTCCAGTCTGGCATGACGATGCCCAGGGAACAGCAACTGTTGTTCTAGCAGGTGTCTTCGGTGGATTGAATGTTGTCAAGAAGGACATCGAGAATGTAACAATCGCAATGATGGGAGTAGGTGCTGCAAATACAAGGACTGCCTACCTGCTTATTGCCGCTGGTGTTGACCCCAAGAACATTGTGATGGTTGATAGCAAGGGTGCGATTTACTCTGACCGTGAGGACATCGTGAAGGACAAGGACTATGACACCTTCAAGTATGACCTCGCACAGAAGACCAATCCAGAACGTCATACTGGAGACCTCGGTGAAGTCATCGAAGGAATGGACATTCTGATTTCTGCTTCACGACCAGTTCCTGGTACTATCAAGAAAGAGTGGGTTTCAAAAATGGCTTCGGACTCTATCGTCTATGCCTGTGCTAATCCACTGCCAGAGATTTGGCCTTGGGAAGCAATCGAAGCTGGTGCCAGAATTGTTGGTACAGGTCGAAGTGACTTTGACAACCAGATCAACAACTCACTTGGATTCCCAGGTATATTCCGTGGAACTCTAGATGTAAGAGCCAGCACAATTACAGACGAAATGTGTATTGCAGCTGCTCAAGCACTAGCAGACCTAGGTGCTAAGGAAGCCAATGAGAAAAAGGTCATTCCAACAATGGATCAATGGGAATTGTATCCTGCTGAAGCCACAGCCGTTGGTATGAAGGCTATTGAGCAGGGTGTAGCCAAGAGGGAATGGGAAGAGAAGGACCTTTACAAGCATGCAGAGAATATTATCCGTGCAGCTCGAGGGTCTTCCGAGATACTCTACGAGAAAGGATTCATTCCTAAAGCTCCAAAGACCTAGTTAGTCTAGTAATGAAGAGCGGCGGTCATCGCCGCTTCCTCATTTCTTTTTTGTCCGAATATCGAAACTACGTAGATAGCATTAGTTACTTAAGTTTCAGATTGTAACTTCAAATTGTGAAGCATGATGTCTATCGATCGTTGTGTTCAATGTGGTTCGTGCATGAAACTCTGTCCTATGTTTGATGTAACTGGAGAAGAGCAATACTCTCCAAGAGGAAAGATCTACCTTCTTCAAGTTATGGACCAAATAGAAGAAGACAAAGAACTTGCAAAAGATTTCAGGAGGACCCTCTTCCAATGTACACTTTGTGGAAAGTGCGATGAAACCTGTGAGTCAGGTGTTGACTTGCTAATGATTTGGCACCAACAAAGAGCAAAGGCGATTGACACAGCCCCTGAAGATTTTGCTTACCTGGATCCATTGAAAGAAGCACTTGCAAATGTGAAGAACATCTATGGACTTGCAGCTGAGGATAGAGCAATCTATTGGTTAGACGAACTGGAAGACGAAATCCCTGGACTAGAAGATAGAGTCTATGAGAAGGGGAAGACTGCAGATAACATGGTATTCCTAGGATGTTTGATGTCATTCAGAGGTAGTCAGATGGACGTACTCAAATCACTCTTTCAGACACTAGAAAAACTGGAAGTTGATTATCTGGTCATGGGTTCGGAAGAGAATTGCTGTGGACACCCTCTATATCTTACTGGAAATGAAACAGGAGCAGAAGAACTTCGGGAGCATAACAAGAAAGTAATGAAAGATGCTCAAGCAAAGAATGTCATCACATGCTGCCCGGGTTGTCTGATTCAATTGAGGAATCACCACAATCTGGAAGGAATTGAAGCCCTTCATCACACAGAATTCTTCGATAGACTTCTTGAAACCATACCAAAATACGACCAGAAGGAACCACTCGCCTATCATGATCCATGTGAACTTCATCGAATATTGGAAATAACAAAGGAACCGCGTTCACTTCTCGATAAGCTTGGAGTGGAATACAAAGAGATGGAACTCAGTTGCTGTGGTGGCGGAGGTCTCTTGAGGATGAGCGATCCAAATCTCAGCGATAAGATAATAGAGTTGAGAAAGGCTCGTGAGGGAATTCAGAACACGACCGTACTTACAGCCTGTCCCTCATGTAGAGAACAGTTACTCAGTACAAATCTGAACACAAAGGACATCGTAGAGTTGCTGTTTGATGCACTGGAAGGAGGAGGAGAGTAGATGAAGATTCGAGATATTGTAATGGGAGCTAATGCTTCGATGTACCAGAAACTGGACTTCAAGAAGATTAAGGGAGTATATTATCCGAAGACTGAGGAAGAAGCACAAGCAGCTATCAAACAAGCACGAGAGAAGGGGTTCGACGTTACGCCAAAGGGTGGAGGTTCTGGTTTAAGTGGAGCATGCACAGGAGGAAACCAAAAACGTTTCTTCATCAGTAGCCTACAGATGAAAGAAATCCTAGCGATTTCAATGGCGGGTGGATATGCTGATGTTCAACCGGGTGCGACTCCCGATGAAGTGAATGCTAAACTAGACCCATTAGGCATGAGGTTCTGGGTAGCTCCTAGTAGTAGGGATGTAGCAACTGTGGGAGGTCTCGTGTCGACGGATGGTGGTGGAAATGATACTTGGATCAATGGGACTATGCGAGACAACATGCTCAGTGTTAATATTCTAACGTATGAGGGTCATCATCTTAACGTTGACAAGAACGGAGTCAAATCAAGTAACGCGGAATTAGCGAGCGAACTCAATAAGAAAGGCATGAATCTTGATGATATTTCCGGGTCTCACGGAACTTTAGGTTTCATTACTGAGATTCGAGTGATTATCAAACCAATAAGAAAAACAAAGACCATCGGTGCTCTGATACAGTTTGAAGATTACGATGCCATGGGAGCAGGAATTCTGCAAACCATTGACCAAGAGTGTCCTGTAGAATATGGAGAAGCTATCGTCATGGCACATGAGGATGTTAGAGAAGATCTCAGTCCACCGTTATTGATTTTAGAATTTCCAAAGGATTTCGAACTAGTGTTCTGCAATGCCAAAGTGAGAGAAATTAGTCGGAAAGAACTCATACGATTGCAGGAAATGCGAATTAATTTGCCAAAAAGAAATCCCAATGTTGGAACTCAAATTGGTCTGTTTGAAGGGTATGGTCTCCATGGAGATAATCTCGAGAACATGGGGAATACTATTAGTGAAATAGACGCGGTCCTGATTGAACACAATCTCATACCATTTGAAAAGTATGGACACGCTCCAAGCAAATGGTATCTGGGTGACAACTCACCCGCATATGGACTGGTTATGCATTCACGTGAAATTCGACCTGAAGGAAAGACTGGAAATGAATTATATAGAGCTGTAGAAGATATCGTGAAGAAATGTGAAGAGCTCAATGTGACTCCAAAACCAGAACATAAGTGGCTTTACAGTGATGAGGTCAAGAAGGCTAGAATTCAGGAACTGAGAGCAGTTATTGGCGGTTCATTCAATTCGTTTATGTTCGAGCCAGACTGTGCTTCGGAAACGCTCTCCTCAATGGTTTAATGAAATTTTTCATTAATAATCTTACAATTGGGATAGTTGCTCTGCCAGGAAAGACGCAACTACGGACAGGTCAAAGGGCCAAGCGTATCTGAAAGACACGTCTGGATGACTTTCTTGGGCTCGTTCGATAGACTGTGGAATATCAATCTCTGAATGTTTTCCACCAGGGGTCATCATTGGAGTAATCACGATGATTTCGTCAGCACCAGACTGAACAGCCGTCTCCAGCGCTTCATCGATGCTGGGACTACAGAACTCATTGAAGCCCACAATCACATCATAACCAGTGATTCGGTTCATTTCTTGAGCGAGTTTGTGAGATGCGTACCAGAAGGGGTCGTTCTTAGCGGTACGTGGCCACTGGCGAATCTTGTCATCCATTTCATCATGCTTATGGATCATTGCTTGAGGGAAACCGTCCCCATGCTCAAGGGCCATGTGAAGTTTGAAGAACTCCATGAGTTCAGAACCGGGATAATCTTTCGGTGGAGCTCCATGCATTGCCAACACGATTACTGTCATCTATGAACACCACTGAGAGATGCGATTTCTTCTCTGTATATCACTTACGATAGGTGATTTTCTGGCAGAATACTTTCGGTGACGTCTCTTAGGTGTTTATATACACACATAGAGACAAATTTCTGATAAGAATGGTCCGTCCAAATCTAACTAAAAGTCCGAAGGGTCTCTTTGATCCGTACTATGTCCCCGACAAATTACTCCACCGCGACAGAGAAATGGATACAGTAAATGGTGTCTACAAGGATTCATTCGAGGACGAGTATGGCATCAACTGCCTCGTTCATGGTATTTCAGGAGTGGGGATGACTGTCTTTTCCAGGTACTTCCTTACGAAGCTGGTGCCACAGTATTTCAACGCTCATACAGTCTACGTGGACGCCAAACAGAAGGATACTCTTGAGATAATCTCTGAGCTGAATGATAAGATTCACCGTGAGGAAAACAAGCCCATAACGGTGGCATTTGATCTTGATGTTTTGTGGATGCAGTTCAAGAGGACTGCGTCAGGGTCAAAAAAGAGAACAGTCTTCGTGATCGACAATATCGATGAAACCAATGAAGATGTTTACAAGAAACTTGCTAGATTGTCTAAGGAAATCAAAGCTAGTACCATTGGTGTTCTCAATTCTCACGACTATAGAATGCTTACCAAGCTTCCTGCAACTCACATGTCCTATGACTTTGAAATCCCGCTTGATACTTATACCCAATCACAGCTCTACGACATTGTCCGTATGCGAGTAGAAGATACCTTCCCCTTAGGCCTTACTGAAGAAGTTGTGAGATACGTCACAGACTTGGTTGTTGAATTCGACGCATCCAAACCGAAAACAACAGTTGAAGCTCTGAAGGCATTGTGGCCGCTTGCTTCACGAGGTCAAGAGATCGACTCTGATGCAGTAAGAAGTGCGACATCGAGCATCACAACCTTTGCCCATGAGAATGATTACATGGACCTAGTTGATACAATCAGCATGAATGACTTCATGACCCTCTTGGTTGTCGAAGCATTCTGTGAACATCTCATGCACTACAAGACTGAAACCTACATCGATAGAGGTACACTGAATGAATTGATCCTCATCAAGTGTGAGGAATTGGGAGTGAAGCACGTTCCACAGGATATTGACAAAAGCCTTCAGACTCTGATCTTCCAGAGCATAGTTTTTGAATCAGGATATTCACAAAACCTTCTCTATGTCTTGGCTCCACCAGATATTCTCTATGATGCAGCAGTCAGTCTCAGACGTGAACTCGCACGTAGAAAATAAAAATAGAGTAAATGGGGGCCGGAATTTCCGGCCTCTCATTTATGGATTGAAAATATCAGGCTTTCTTCTCTGCGTATTGCTTCGCAACCCAGTCAGCCAAACCATCAGCACCCTGTAGATTGCCAATCTCTCCATCCAGATTATCAGGAGTGAGAACTGCAATCCAACCAGCGCCGTATGGATCATCATTCAAGAGCCCAGGATTTTCCTTGAGCGCTTCATTTACTTCAGCAATTGTTCCGGCAACTGGTGCCTTTACTGGACCAGTCCACTTACCGGATTCCATGGTTCCAATGCTGCGTCCTGCAGCGATTGATTTACCTGGAGGTCGAAGTCGAACGAACTTTATCTTACCAGCGAGGTCAGCGCCAAAGGTGGCCATGCCGATTCGAACGTTACCATTCTCTTTCTTCAACCAAATCATATCTTCAGTATAGTACAAGTCGTCTGGGAAATCAAAACCCTCGTGTGTTACCATATAGAGTCACCTAATCGGGCACTACTAAAAGCGCCTTAAAGGTATTTTCCCTCTGGGAGATTGGTGTTGTTTGAGCGATGATTTTATGCTTCCGCTTCACCATTCATCATTCGTTTGATGGTTTCAGCTTCTTCGATATCAATCTCAACATAAACGGGACCAGAGTAACCACAACCACTTTCCTCGCAAAAATAGGTCGTAGGTACTAACCAACCATTCACAGATGTTTTAGTTTCCTGAATTTTGGACGAGCCACAACGTGGGCAGACTCGAATCTTACTATCATCCACTTTTTGTCCTCCCGACAATATGCATACATAGACGGGGACCTTAAAACAATTGTCGGAAAGCGGAGCCAGTTTCCTAATGCATTCTGTGTGGTCTTATTATATTCACATAATGATAAACTGGTGAAATGAGAGAGTCAATGCGACCAGGATTCTTCACAGCAGACCAAGTAGAACGTGTGAAGATATCCATTGGGGTGAATGCAATCGATAACCTCCTAGAAGGGGGAATAGAAGCCGGTCTCACGCATCTATTCTACGGAGACCGAGGTCTCCACAATGACTTCCTCAGATTTGCAGTTAGATCTCAGATGCCTAAGGAAAGAGGTGGAACTGGTGCCCCAGTCATTTTGATTGACAGTGCAAATATGATCAAGATTGAACGAATCACCGAGATGGCATACGAGCTTGAATTAGAGCCAGAGGAAGTGATGGATCGTATCTATATCACGCGGGCATTCAACTCTTCCCAGACATATGATATCATCATGAATCAGATGAATAGTTTCTTCTCAAGAGTTCCAGCAAGGGTTCTACTGGTAACAGGGCTTCCGAATCTCTACATGGAAGAAGGAATGACTGGTGAAAAATTACAACAGATGTCCCATATGGCATCAAACATCATGAAGTTCACACTGCAGAGAAACCTCTTTACACTGGTATCTGCACCGGCTTCTCCGAAGAGCAAGAACGTTCCTGCGGGAGGTAGGTCTCTTGCTAGCAATAGTCAGGTCCACATTCGTGTTGAGGAATCCAAGTCCTATGTGAGATATATCCTTGCAAAGCATCCACAGTATCCAGTACGGAATGTAACAAAGACAATCCCAAAGGCTACTGGGGGAACATTACCACTCTCCCATTTTCTAAGGGTAGAGGAGTGCGAGGAAGAGTAACTAATCAGTTCCTCGCTCTTTGTCAAGACTTTTGATGAGCTCATCTACAAGGTTCCGAGGTAGTTCCCGAACTTGTTTCAGTATCACATCAATCTCGTGGAGTGGAACACCCTTTGCCTCCAAGTCCTTCGCCAATTCTTCAATCTCAAATTGACTAAGTTTGTCGCTGCGAGCATCCAGAGCCTCGTCATCTGTGGTCTCAGTATCATCAAAGGTTGGAGATTCGTCTTCCTCAGGACCCTCATCTCTATCAGGCAAGATGACAGTTTCAACTTCAGGTTCAATCTCTTCAGGTACGACACCATCATCCACCGCTACACCTTCACCTTCTCCAGCGAGGCGTTTAGAGGCCTGTTCCTGAACCTCTTCAATAATCTCCTCAACAGTCTTGTGGTCTCTTCTAGCAGCACGAATAGCCTCTTGAACAATGACCTCTTTCACAAAGGCAGCCTGCTCACTGATCTTCATCTTGGCGATGTCTGCCTTGAAGTCATCAAGTTCTTGTTGGTCAAGATTTGTGAGAATGGCAAGTTGAATGAGTAATTCACCAAGCTCTGGTACATCAACTGGAACTGCTTCTTCAGGCATCTGATCAGGAGTTCTAGTAATCTCTAACTTTGCAAATGTATCATTGAACAAGTCAGCAACCAAATCTTGCCTACTAGCAGCTTCAGTGATAGGTTTGGGAACCTTGCCCTTTCTGATAGTCTTGATTTGACCATTTATCTGCCTGAGTCGTTTTGGAACATTCCAAACTCGTACATATGCGAATCCGAGTAGTAAAACGACGATACCAATCGGTAGACCGTAGACAATTGAGTTTGATACCAATACATCAAAACTATTTTGACCCAACTCAACAAAAAGTGTGTCTTCACCCAATGTGTAGACTCCATCTCCAAGTAAAATGATGACAGCGCCTGAACCGCTTGCAAGCTTGATTCCATCTGCTGTAAGATTGATGAAGTATTGACCAGGGCTTGGGCCTTCACTATAATTTACTTCGAAGGGTGCTCCTGTACTTGCATTAGCTGAGAAGTAAGCTCCATCTATACCGGTGTTATGCCAAGTATCCATGTAAAGAAGTTCAATAGTAAGGGTTTCACCATTAACGAAATTCCAGACAGGTACTTCATCTACTATTGTTAGTTCTGTCGGAATATCAATTACCGTGATTCTAAACAGGATGTCTGAGGTTGTTCGGTTAGCCATACTCAATTCCACATAGAGACGATATGGTTCCGATGAAACAACTGCACCAATCTCAGTATCAGTTGAATCGAAGATAACTCGGTACAAACCATTACCAAGATCAATCAGTGTCACATTGAGTGGTATCTCAATTGATATACCACGTAAGTAGCTGTTTTCTGTACTTAGTGCTCCTGCAAGACCACCAACAAAATCGTTGCCAGAATCAGTGTCATTGTAGAAGAAATCAATTGTAACTATGTCACCAAGTGGTAATTGCAGATTGACCAGATCTTCGAGAACCTCTTCGTATGTTGGTGTGTATGTCACAGAATCAATGAAAATCTCTGTAGTTGCAGCTCGTACAATAAATTGGATACCTACTGGAGCCTCCTGGTAATTCACCTTCTGGAAGACCATTGACACCGTGAACACACCAGGACTAGAAAGTGTCGTATCAACTTCAACAAGATAGGTTCCATTTGGTAGTTCGTATAGAGTGCCAACGAGAATCTCTCCAGTATACTCTACTGTAGCGTCATCAATGGGGCCAAAAGTGCCGTTATAGATGAATGTCAGGTTTCCAGTCCAACCCCAAGCAGCCTCAACATTAGTTGGGCGAATTACATCTGTCTGAATTCGTATAATTGTAAGTGCAAGTGAAGTTGTTGAACCTGTGAACGCTGATGAGTTTGCCCAGACACTTGCTTTGATCAATACAGGCCAGATACCAAAGGCTAGTGTAGCTGTATCTATTGCTGCATAGAAGGTTCCATCATCATTTGAAATGAAGTCACCGGACCAACCTCCTGCATCAATAATCCATTCAAGAGTTGCATTAGCAAAGAGCTCACCACCAAAGTCACGTTTCGTTAAATTCACGGTGAAAATTGCATCTTGACTGTAAATTACGGACATATCTACTACCGTGTTCCCAGAGAGAAGAATTTCAGTGACTGAAGCTTGAAGAAGAATATTGAAGATGAACGAAGTTGGTGCAAAGTTATCGAAACTAGCCTCTACCAATAAGGTGTACGCACCCTCAGGTTGAATTGTTGGTCCATTAGCAGGAATGAGTGCATAATACTCACCAGGAGTACCAGTATAGCTGAAACTTACAACGTATCCTTCAAAGTTAGCAGTTACAAGCAGGACAAACCCATCTGGAATCGGGAGTGTATTGTCAACATCCTCAAGGTAGATTGTCACATTTATCGCACTACCACGGGGCAGAGAAAGAGACCCAGTGGGTGGATCAATTGGTGATATGCTAGAAGGTAGAACCTGAACTACGAGTGTGACATATGCTCGTGCAATCTCGTAATCATCCAGAGTTGCTGTAATTGTAACAACGTAGGTTCCAGCAGCGCCTACTGATGTATCAATAGACCCTGTGTAAGAACCGCTAACACCAATTTCACTCAAAGTGCCCACACCGTTGTCCCATTCGTAATCAACGATTGCTCCTGAAGTGAGGTTCATCCATAGCATATTCTGATAATCAACTGTGATCGCAGCTGAAACTTTCCAGAGTACATTGACCTGATCTGAGAGTGGAATCAGAACAGTTTCGATATCGCTGATGACTCCTGTCAATTCGATAGTTGTCATTGCTCTATAGTATGGTGAAGTGCCAGAATTCCATCCCACATCAAGATCAAATAGGAAATTACCAGGACCGCCAAGTGCTATGGAATCAACGCGAATGATGTAATCACCAGATCCACCACCAACATGGATTATGTTGTAGTGCACTCCATCAATGAGACTAAGAGTCTGCGATGCAAATGTGATTTCTGCACCGTCAACAAGTGCGCCAGTTGACATATCGGTTAGTGTGAAGGTGATATTCAGTAAATCTCCATACCGAGTTTCTTCTAATGGATCGAGAGCAAAGCTCAGAGTTCGTGTCGTAACGGTTACCCAAGTTGTTGCTTGTGCATCAACATAGAAAGGACTTGTAACCTCATTCCAATCAATTATGATTGTGAGATTATATCGACCAAATGTAGGACCAAGTGTTTCAGAATCGACTGTAAATATGAATCCATTTCCAAATGGTGTTAAAGTATAATCTCCTGAGTCAACAAGAGTTTCATTCTTGTACAGAGAAATGTCTGTAGCGAGTATTGATGTAATTGCAGTTCCACGGAAGAGATCAGTGTATTCGAATGTGAAAGTTACGTCATCTTGGAATGGTGTTTGAGATGGTGGAGCTGTGATATCAACAATCGTATCACGAGTTGTTACACGAATATTGACTGAAGCAGACGCATTGTTGTGGTAGGGAACACCAGATGTCCAGTAGGCATAAACGGAGATTCCATACAATCCAATTCCGCTAAACACGGTTGAATTTACAGAGAGCTCGTAGAATCCGCCACCACGTGGTGAGTAAGTATATTCAGTACCAACGGTCAACTGCGTCATACCGAAGTATACATCGAAATAATCAGCACTGATTCCAAAATCAGCATCCACATCTAAGAACTGTACAAGGAATATTGCATCATCTAAGTAGGGGGTAGGATTCGGTGCAACTTCAAGCGATAACAATGATAGTCTTTCTCTTAGCTCAAATGAACCTGTAAGATCATCCAAATCATAGAATGGCGCAATATTGTCGTATGTCATTCTGAATGTTATATCAAATGGTGCACCAATTGGATATGAAGGATATGAGGAAATTACAATGTCATACCATTCATCAACTGCATTCCAGGTGCTAGTAAATATCCAAGTGCCTGCTGTGAGGATTTCAAGTGTAACATCCCCTGTACCATTTCCAATAATAGAGGATGTGTACAAATCATCAAAGTACATTACAAATTCAATCGACTCACCATATGCCACTTTTCCAATAGCCTCATAGGACAGGATTGTCCGACGCTGACGAACATCCAAGTTACGTGAGGTTGATCTATCAGTAATACCAGTAGCAGATGAACTCACTTGAATTGTAATCTCCCATAAACCTGTTGTAGCAAACCGAACTGTGTCAAACTCAATTTCATAGACTCCACCAGCAAAGGGTCTGATATCATATTCATTTGCTGGAATGACTCCATTGTTATCAGTAACAACTATCGTTGCTCCAAGTATTCCGTCACTCGCACCATTTGTAACATCAGTCCAAGTGATTATGATTGTAACATTATCATCATAGAAGGTAGGATCAGGTGTTGGATAGTCTAGTGTGGTCTGTCGATTAAGGACAGTAATGGAAATCAAAGAAGTTCTGTTGACATAGAATGGTTCTCCAGCCCAAGTCAGATTTAGTGTCATCACATATGTACCAACATCAGCAAACTGACCTGTATCGATTGTAACGGTGAAAGTTCCGGAATTATGAACATATCCAAAAGTCACGTTCATCAAAATATCCATTTCAACTGCGGAGTAGAGAATATTGGTACCAAGACCAGTATCTTCCCAAACAAATGTGAATGTTGCATCTTCACCATAACTTACAGGAGAAGGTGGGTTGATGAGTAGTAACGTGTCCCTAGCTAGAACCCAGACTGACACTGTATCCTCAAGGGGGTCATAGTACGGATCTGCTCCGGTCCAATCAATTGCAATGGTCATACTGAATTGTCCAATATTATCAAAACCAGAAGTTGCAATCTCAATCTGATAGCGACCCGGGTAAGTAACGGCATCGACTTCCGTAATTGTCAACATTAGCATATTGAAAGATGTATCGAAACTAACAGTGATGTGAACGTGGCCAATACCATAACCATAGGGATCTGTAGAATTAGTGATTCCAATACCACTATCCCGTTCGCTATAGGTGAAATTGTAGATCATAGTTTCTAGGTAGGCGGATGGTTCAGCGGCATAAGTCAACGTCAGAAGGGAGTTAACGCCTTCGATATATGCTGATACGACAACATTGTCGTTTTCGTATTGCTGAATTCCACCCAACCACTCAACATACACAGTAAAGGTCTGAGACCCCAGTCCAAATTGTGAGGCGGGAATATGGATAGTATAGAAGCCATCTCCAAGAATCAAGTCATATTCAAAGGTTGAACTGACCAATCCTGATGAATTGTGAACATAGAAGTCAACTAATGCGTCTTTGATTCCAACCTTGTTATCAAAGTCATAGAAGTATGCAGTGATATTGATGATTGCATTGAATGCGGTAGGTGGAGGACTATCTGCAGTGAGAATAGTATCATGACTGCGGATTTCAATTTGAATCTCACAATATCCTGGTTGATAATTCGCACCCTTTGTAAAATTGAACCATAGCAGGTAGGTTCCTAACGTATCAGTTGCTGAAGCTTCAAATGTGACTTGATAATCAGTACCAGTCCAGGCAATAACAGGAGCGACAGAACCGGTCCAATTGTGTACAATAGTTGCGCCATCAATCTGAAGGACATTATCTAGGTCAGTCCAAGTGATTGTAAAGATAGCAGTATTCCCGGATGGAATCTCTAATCGAATTGGAGAATCAGCATCAGTATGTATCTGTGTTACAATAATTGTAACTATCACCCATTTGTCTTCATATCCAGCTGCACTTGCTGTAAGATTAACATCATGAGCACCAATTCCAAATGAAGAAACATCAAGCTCTACTTGATAATCACCGTCTGAGATGTGAGATTGTGAATTTATTGTTGAGTTTGCATCAATTGTTGCTGTAGTTATCCCTGTACCAAGATCACGGTCAGTGAAGTACAGATGAATTGTTACGTTCATATTATAGGGAGTAGAAACAGTGTAGAGATTCGCTGTTAGATCACTAATTATTTCCCGATATTGGAATGAAACCACAAGGTTTGCAGCAGCGTATAAGTTACTACTAGGAGTAACATCGATATCAATTGTGAAATCAGTACCTTGTCCGTCGAAGTTGCTCCATGGAATCATAATTCGGTACATACCATCTCCAAGAGGTGTTATTGTGGTTCCTGTTAGTGTAAGACTACTTGTAACAACAAACTGCCCAGCCTCTCCATTAATTGGAGTTCCATAGTATTGCCCTGCTTCGCTGACGTTAAAGTGAACATCAATAGAGAAATCAGATGTTTGAGTAAATATAAGATTGGTTGGAGCATTGTAGAGAGTTGTTTGTAGACTCCTGATTGTTATAGAGAATACATAGTTTGTTGGATCATCATAAATCCCAGATAGATCAACGGAAAGGGTCACAACAATGGTTGAAACAGGCCAGTTGTCTGTGTCCAAATCAAATGTAAAGCCACTGGGGGAATTGTAGACCTGAATTGGCTGAGAAGATGTGAATGTGAACGAGGTAACGCTTCCAATAGCAATCGCACCACCATCCAAATCCGTGAGTGAAACAGTGATTGTAGTGTTTGCCCCATATGCAGTTGTCAAATCACCAATGACATTAGCTGCTGTTAGATGATTCCTGATCTCAACATCAAAAGTGTATAAGTCAGGAGCATAGTAATCGGCATCGGACATAACAACGGTTAGGTCAACTGAGTATGTGTTTACTGCCCAACTATTAGTATCAAGTATCATGCCAATCAGATTAGATACACTTGGTTCAGATTGCGTACCTTGACTCGAATCAAATGATAACGAATCTACAACGGTAGCGTCTAATTGCAGCCCAGTGTCCAAGTCCACTAGTATGATATTGATTGTAGTATCATCACCATATGCAGTTTCTAAGTTTCCAGAAACTGATACAGCAGTATAATGAGGTCGCATAGTGTAAGTAACTATAGTGCTAGCCATCTCATAGAGGTCAGCAGCCTTGGTTGCATTGAAGATTTCTGAGTAATCACCAGCTGATAACGCAGATGTGTCAAAACTAATATTGTATCTTCCAGCACCCCATGGAGTTGCTGTAACGGGTGTGCCATTAGCAAATGTAATTGAAGCTCCTGAAATCAGTGAACCATCCCATGTATCTTCATAGACCAGGGTGGCATTGAGGATAAATCCAACTGGCGTGGTTGTCACATATTCGTATCTAAGTTCTGTTGGATGGTAGAGATCAAGATCAAAACTATCGGTTGCATCCAAGTAGTGAGGATGCGTGGAGTCGATTTCTATTCTGTATCGTTTCATATCACTTAGTTCAGATGTGTTACGAGAAATAGAGTACCGTCCATCTCCAAGATCCTCAAAGTATTCAGTTGTTGGTGATCCAGACACAGTCCAGTTCATCGAAACTGAGGCACCAATTACGGGATTTGCATTGTTTGTGTCAGATAAATCAACAACCAGGTAAAGTAATTCACCTACTGTTAGAGCTTCTAGTCCTGAAGCTGCATCACTTGGAGAATCAATATCTAAGGTGGATGCTCTTCTCACGATGAAGTTTCTTGAATACTCTCCAACCCGGTGGCTAATGGTGCTTCCCGAATCATTGTAATGTGCTGAAATAGTCCAGAGACCTGCGGGAGCAGTCACATCCAATACTTTCTGTATGAACAAATCTGGTGAGGTTTGAACAGATTCAGAACCGAGAGTGCGGAAACTAGATGATGATTGCCACATCAACCATTCAGTTTGAATCCAAGCACTCGAATGGATCGTATTGGATACTCGAACTTCATCGATGACTCCATCGAACCATCCTTCCTTAGGGCTCATCTGATCTACAAATCCCCCGCCAATCTCCCAATCAGTTTTATTATCTGTAAAAGCAAGACTCGCAGTGGCTAGAGAACCAGTTGTTGTATTCGTATTATCTACTCCATTAACAAAGACCTTGTTGAGAGAGGGAGTACTTGCAGTCATGGTGCAGGTGAAGAAATACCATGATCCACCAGCCCAATTACGTCTCAGGGACCAGACATACATTTGACCTAGACCACTATTTTCCATTTTGAACACAAGTGACCCCTGGGGGATGTCTGTACGAGTATAATCAGAACCTGCAATTGCAATATGCATATCAGTATCAGCGTCAATGGCCTTGGTTAGGAGAACCTGAGTGGTACCACTGTTTTGATTAATTCCAGAATCAAGTTTGAACCAACCAGACATTGTAACATCACCTGATGGTTCAAGACCACGATGTCGTGTAACGTTTACTACATCATCAGTACCATCGAAATTCTGACCAACACCAAAAATACCAGCGATATCTTCATTGCCAGACTGATTTCCGTAGTAGCCATTTCCTGTTGAATCTAGATGAATGGTTGAACTTTCCTCATCAGTAGCATCTTCGTTAAGATGCCATACTGCAGAATAGTCAGAGGTCCAAACATTATTGGGATTTGATTGCGGACCAACTTCAGGATTTCCATAATACATTGAGATAGTTGTATCTACAGATTTTGATAGGTTTGCTTTAACCCATGCTACAAGATGCCCGGTTCCTTGCGTGAATAATTCGACTTCATGAGATAAGACAACACCATTGGAGTAGAAGACAATATCATCTCCGTCCGCTTGGACATCTGTTTGCAAATCAGTATCAATGATATCAATCAAAACTGGAAAGTCTGTAAGATCTCCAGTAACGTAGGCGTTGTGTATTGTGATATCCTTGCGATATCTGAAAGAAGGTAATGCATGGCTGATGGAACCACTTGTTGTGTCAGATGAGGAATACCAAACCGAACCTGTGGGATCGAGAAGATCAAACTCTGCAGTTGCTCCAGTTATCCAAGAGCTTGTAACTCCAAAGTGTGCAGTATCTCCAGTATCAAAGGTCGTGGTAGCAGAAGTGTAAGGACCACCAGAGGGGCCCATTTCAAGATCAATCAGATGGTTTGCTGCAGTGAAAGTAAGCTTCCATATGCCGTATGTATCAACAGCAGCTGTTGTTACGATTATTTCATCATAGTCCTGATACCATTCAATAGGATATGTTCTGTCAACACCAAGGGGATCAGTGACCGATACGATTTTCCAATCGGTTACGGGAAATGTGACTGTAAAGTTCAGGGATGTAACATTGACAGGTGGAGAAACCAGAACATTGGCAACCCATGTTGCCGCACTGGCATTATCAATTATGAGAGAAACACCAGGTGTGTATAGATTGGTTAGAGTACTGCTCATACTAATGAAAGGTGAAGCATTGGCAAATTCTCCAGAAAATGCGACTGGTATTGCAGATCCAACTCCAGTGTAGGTTGTTTCACCTTCCGAGAGGAGACCTAACTCAGACATACCTATGTCTGCAAGTGAAGCATCAGTAACCGTATCCAAATCATATGGACTAGCTAGTGATAGAACGAATAACGTAATCAGGACTAAGGTAAGAACACTGCTTCTCCTCATGTGAAACACACCACCGAATCCAGCATTATTTCATTTTATAGCAAAATGACTATGTGCTGCTACGGCAATCCCTGATATTGTCCACTATATATCAATTGATTCTGTTCAAACAGTTTCGTTGTTGCGTCCGGCGTGTCTATTTTTCGTATATCGGGAAACTCAGATCTTGGTATAGTCTCCAGACAGAAAAACAACCTTCGGTGGGATATTAAGGGGCGAAAAAACGACAATCTTTCCAATCCAGCGAATCGATAGACTTCCCATGAATTGTTATATGTAGACTTTGATTAAAAATGTACATCCAGAAAGGAGTATACATAGTGTATACGCCGTTTGAGGAGGATAATTCAGCGATGAGGCACAAGTATGTCATAAGCTTTCTACTAGTAGTGATGTTCATTTCCCCTATGATAGCTAATAATGACGTAAGCACACCAAGTGATAACGATAATTCTTGGATTCCAAATAGTATGTATGATTTTGTGAGTAGCGCTGATCCATACTCTGGCACTGGCCCCTCACTTCCGGTCTCACTTTCAGGTGTAGCTACTGACAATTATGGTGGAAGTCTCCAAATTGATTCCTCAACCTCGGACATTCATACAATCACTCTGGATGATGGATGGACAGGATCAAATCTACAGACAACTATCAGTTCCTTATCGATAGATGTTGATGATGTACGAAATGGCGATTTGAATCTCTATCATAATGAGAAGTTCCTCGTAGCTGGAGAAACATCTTACAATACTGAAAACGTTGCAGTACCCGATTCTTGGACTCTCACAAAATCAATCACAGGAAGTGGATCAGAACATCCTATCCATGGGGCATTTGAGGTGAATGATGTTTCAGGATCAGGATATTCAGGAACTATGGGCTGGCGTTTTGATGCTGATTGGTCTTCAGGTGCAACTGTTAATTCAAATGATCAGATTTACTTGAGTCAACAGGTCTTGGCACCATATAGAGAGATCTACTCTGCAGATATCTCCTTCAACTATTATGTTGGTGCTTCTTCGACTTTGACAGACCAGGTGGTCCTCTTTACACGTTTCAATGGGTATGAAACTGAGTATCATGTGGTAAAATCTGGTGATACAACAGGATCTTGGCTCTCTGCAAGTATTCGACTTCCAGGAGCTCAGGTATCCGCAATCTCAATGCCTAATTCTATTCTTCTAGAATTTGGACTGAAGTCTAATGTTGATGGCAGTCAAGCTTCTGCGCAAGTAGCTAATGTTTTCGTCGATAATGTTCAGCTCGACCTGAACGTAAGACCATTCCCAGAACAAATTGATCTAAAGGTAAATGGAACTGCAGTTATTGGTGCTACTCAAGGAAGTATCTATCCATACGTACCTGATGACAGCAATAGAGATGCAGCCGATGACCCAATAAATGGTATCGATCTTGATGGATATAGTGGTGGAAATTTGAATGTTGCAGGATGGGGTTCAACTGGATGGACAGATATCAACACCTGGCAATCAGGTTTTCAGTTTCCTCTGACAATTCCTCAAGGTGCAGTGATAACCTCTGCGTATCTTGAAGTAGAACCTGCCGGAGAAACTGCAGCTGTAGCTATGAGAATCCATGCATCAGGGCAGAACTCTTCCAGTCTTCCAATTGAGAATTTTGCAACAGGTCTACCAAATATGGAAGATCGATTCAATTGGGTAGATACCAGCATTGATTGGACAATGACCGATTGGATACAAAGTGTTAGAATCCGCCAAAGATCTCCTGATATATCACCTTTGATTCAATCTGTTGTGTCAGATAGTAATTGGCAAAGTGGTAATTACACATGTATTATGTTGGATTATATGTGGTCGAGTGCTTACCAGGCTGATTGGACAATAAAAGGATCATCAAATTATGCGCAAGATGAGCTGGCTCGACTCTTTGTTGAATATATGATTCCACTACCTGAGGATACAGTTTATTTCATGCAATATGAGAAAGATATCACAATCCAAGCTAGTCAAGTGACTGCTGACCTAACTGATTTTCCAGTTCTCATTGATATTGTTGACAGCGATCTGAAGACTGATGTTCAGGCAGATGGTGATGACATCATCTTCAGACTTGGAGATGAGGCTCTTGACTTTGAGATTGAATCATTTGACCAAGGTTACAGTCCAACTCATGCCCATTTGACAGCGTGGGTCAAGATACCATATCTATCCAGTACATCGAATACAGTCATTACAATGGCCTATGGAAATCCGAATGCAGAGTCATCATCTTCGACAGCTGTATGGGATGATTATGAAACAGTTCACCATTTGAATGATGACCCTTCAGCTACTGTTTATGATAGCACATCAAACAATTATGATGGAACTGCATATGGTACAATGGGATCTGAAGATAGTGTTGGAGGGATAGTAAGTGGTGGTATCGATTTCGATGGTTCGGGAACACAGGATATGATTTCTATTGGTCAGATATACACTGATGACTGGACTGAAGTAACAATAAGTATCTGGATAAAGTCTGATTTAGCAAAGGATGCTCGTGTCTTCTCGAAATCACCTTCTGCAGGTCCCAACGAACATATTGTCACCATGAGAATGGATGCAAGCAATCGTATGACAACACGAATGCGAACTGATCTTGGTGGTGCTTCTATCAATAGCAACATCACATTCACTCAAGGTTCATGGAGTCTTCTGACATGGTCTTGGAGCGCTTCGTCTGGTTATATTCTTGGATATATTAACGGTACACCTGTAATTGAAGCAGCTCGGAGTGGTAACAATCTATACACTTCCATTGATATGTTTATCATTGGAAATAATGACATGACGAACGATCGATATTTCGACGGAATTCTCGATGAAGCACGTCTAGCTAATAGAGTGCTATCTGTGGATTGGATAACTACAGAATACAACAATCAGGTTGACCCATCATCATTTGCAAGTGTGAGTAGTTCAGAGAGAATAATACAGAGCACCTGGACAGATACAGAATCAACAAGTGTTAGGTTTAGCACAACATCACTTACACCAGTGGATATTCTTCCATATGTTACAATGGACATTAGTGGGGGAGGACAAACTCTTGACGAAAATATGCAAGAGGGAACATCATTCTATGTTGCAAATGACACCGTTGTTGAATGGACCGCCAATGTTCTTGTTTCACCACCTGCTGATACAGACTCCATAGATGTTTTTGTTGATTATCCACTGACTGAGTGGAAACCTGTCACTGTTACAAATCCAATAGGCCAAGCAAAGACATTTGGTACAGATTGGACATTTCATGATGGCTCTGTAGTTATCTTTTCAGACGCAGTAGATGTTTGGGGAGTATGGGTCATCGAATTCGAAAGTTGGAATTATGTTTATGATTTCCAATTAGGACCCAACGGAGATTCCAGTTATGATTCATATTCCTTCAATATTGGCGAAACCGCAGAGTTCAAAGTATCATCACCGTGGATCGAGAATGCACGGACAGGTTTGGTTCTAACAGATCCGACTGGAAGTGTATGGCATACTGACTATGTTACAACGGGAGCTGGTACATGGGATGTACCATCGTTCAGTTATCGTATGCAACTTTCAGTACCTGCAGCTCAAGTTGATGCAGATGTAACAAACTTCCCAATGTTGGTTAGTTTTGCTGACCCTGATTTCATCATTGATGTTCAAGCGGATGGTGATGACTTTGTCTTTGTCCAAAGTGGCGCAGTTCTAGCACACGAAATTGATAGATTTGAACAGAGTACAGGTAGATTGGTTGCCTATGTTAGAGCAAACCTCTCAAGCACAGTGGATAACACATTCTGGCTATATTATGGAAATCCAGTGATTGGGTCAACCGAATCACCTGCTACATTATGGTCAAATGATTATGAAGCTGTCTGGCTCCTCAATGAAGATGTTACAGATGAAGGGTCAGGTGGCATTCATACTGATTCAACAATGAATGGTTATGATGGAACACAGTATGGTAATTCTCGAATTACTGGTATAGCTAATGGCTATGGACAGAATTTTGATAGTGAAGCAGATGATTGGATAGCTGTCAATTCTACTACGAGTCTTCAGCCAACAGGCGATGTAACTATATCAGGTTGGTTCTATACCGGCGGATGGAGTAGTTCTTCAACACCTTCGCAAATCATAATGTCAAAATATCTGGACGGAGATAACAATTTCCATATCGCATTGATTGGAACAGATTATTTGGAAGCAGGAGTTTCAGCTGGAAGCCTTGCATTTGGTTTTGAAAATGATAATGGGGAGTATACCAAATGGACAACAAGAGTTAGCTGGGCAGCAGGATGGTATCATTTTGCCGGTGTAATGGATGCAGATACTCCGTCAAACAGCAAAATCTACATCAATGGTGCAGATAATACTGATGCCGGTTCCGCAGGCGGAGCTTCATCAGTAAACTTAGCCTATGTTGCGGATTGGGGAATTGGAGGAAGATACGGCGAAACATCTGAATTCCCAACTGGAGAATCATTCCTCACTGGCCGAATAGATGAACTTAGAATCGCAACAAGCCTGAGAGCCGCAAGTTGGATTGACGTAGAATATGATAATGTAGTCAACATCGGTTCTTTCGTCGGTAGAGGAGCAGAGCAAACCAGAACATCCCCAGAACATACAATTGACAAATTAATTGATTCAAGTGCCCCTGTAGGTCTATGGACCGCTTCATTCTACTACAATGACACAGGAGCAAGTGTTTCATACAAGACAGGTCTCTACGAGAGGAATTTCATTGTAAAACATGATAGCTCTCTCTCATTGATCAATCCTTCAGATGCAGTGAGTGACCAGACAGCCTATGCAGTTGCTGGTGAAATTCTATATGTAGAAGTTGAACTAACTGATGACACTAACGCTGACAAGATTAATGGTGCATCTGTAAAGATGAACTGGTCGGTTTTAGGTGTTCCAACAGAAGTAGTACTCAATGAGATTGGTAATGGAAGGTATGGAAAATCCGTTAATACCTCAGATTTAGGCACTGAAGGATCGTATAGAATCAATATCTACTCATATCATCAATACTACAATAATGCAACCGATTACTTCGATATCAATCTCTACCATGCTACAGAACTTGATTATACAGATGTAGATAGCACTCCAGTCGGATTCGACTTAACAGCAACACTGATCTTCACTGACACCTATACAGGAGTTCCAATCACAGGTGCAACTATCACCTTTGAAAATGGGACTGCGGTAAGTTTTGTTGATGCTGGAAACGGAAATTACAACATTACTATGAGTTCTTCTGCATATAGCTATGGCGCTCATTGGTTCAGATTCAAGGCAACCAAGGCTAGTGCCTATCTGGAAGATGCGATTGTAAATGTGACATTCACGCTAAGAAAGCATTATACAACCGTTGCAGTTGTTGGTAATCTAGTTACACCATCTGGGGATACGACGGATGTGACAATCGTAATCACTGATACTGACACTGGCTCAATCCTTGGTAGCACCACGTATGTGACATCATGGAACTTCAATGCAGCAACACAGACCGATGACTCAGAGCCTACACCTGCTGACTTTGCATTCACCATCACAACAGATGATTGGACCCTGGGAACAGAAACGGTCACTCTCTCAGTCGTGATGAGTGGTATCTATAAGAATCCCGCAAACTATGTATTCGATATTGAGATCAGGAAACACTATACTTCAGTTATGGTGATTGGAGATTTACTAACACCATCAGGTGACACTACAGATGTGACAATCGTAATCACTGATACTGACACTGGCTCAATCCTTGGTAGCACCACGTATGTGACATCATGGAACTTCAATGCAGCAACACAGACCGATGACTCAGAGTCTACACCTGCTGACTTTGCATTCACCATCACAACAGATGATTGGACCCTGGGAACAGAAACGGTCACTCTCTCAGTCGTGATGAGTGGCATCTATGAGAACCCTGCGAACTATCAGTTTGATATCGAGATCAGAAAACACTACACATCTGTAACAGTGATAGGTGATTTGGTTACGCCTTCTGGTGAAACAACAGATGTAACCATTGTCATCACTGACCTTGATACAAATACAGTTCTGAGTGTTACAACATATGTCACATCTTGGAACTTCGATGCAGCAACACAGACTGATGACTCAGAGTCTACACCTGCTGACTTTGCATTCACCATCACAACAGATGATTGGACCCTGGGAACAGAAACGGTCACTCTCTCAGTCGTGATGAGTGGCATCTATGAAAACCCTGCGAACTAT
>Ga0114923_10000036_pt1 | contig 113027 bp, 210 predicted proteins | sample SumtaG_FD_89578 | JGI IMG/M metagenome (GOLD analysis project Ga0114923, IMG submission 89578) | Deep subsurface microbial communities from Indian Ocean to uncover new lineages of life (NeLLi) - Sumatra_00157 metaG | ecosystem: Environmental > Aquatic > Marine > Oceanic > Sediment | place... | reverse complement strand
TTTAATGGATATTCTATTTGGAGAATAAGGAAGTGATGAAATGATTCTTGAAAATATTTGTCCTCATTGCCAAAGTAGAATTTGGCACTCTGACGACCCTATCATACCTGGAAAACGAAGATATTCTGTTCCTTTTAACTTCAGAAACCTCTTCAAAGGAGCGATGGGTTATTACCCTTTGGGTAAATTTATTAGAGGGGAATGCGAAGTCTGTGAAAAAAAAGTAGCCGTATTCGCAGATGGAAAGAAAGATTTTTATAGCAAAATAGTGATACTGTATAGATGTACTTTATCCGATGAACCCCTTGACAAAGATTACTGTAATAGCATTTCTACTTGTAGAGTGTGCAAGTTAAAAAACAGTGAAGAATATAAACGTAAAGGTAAGTATAGATTTTAATGAATAATGATGAGAAGTTAAAAATAATAGACAGTTACGATAACCTATTGAAAAGAATGGCAGATAAATTTTCTAAAAGTGTTTCTATGAGCAAAGAAGATTTATATCAAGAAGGTGTCTTGGCCATGCTACAATCTTTAAAAGACGGTATGCCAGAAAATCCAAATTTTAAAACAATAATAAAGAATAGATTTATTAACCTGAGCAAGTCTGCCGCATGGGGCTATGAAACAAAGAGTGATGGTGCAAAAGAAGTTGAAGCACTGGAACAAATAATTGATAATGATATTTACTCAACTAATGGATTAACAGAACTTGAAAGACATGTACTAATACTAAAGTTCTTCCAGTTCAGTAATACTCAAATATCTGATTTAGTAGACATCAATAGGCAAAAAATAGATGAGATAGTAACTACTGTAAAAGAAAAACTAATGAATAGTTAATATCCAAAACAAACCTTATTGTTTGGCCTCCTACGCAACCAGCTTGCTTGGTAAAGTCGCAGGTCAGGACTATTGACAGCCCTTTTCTTTAATGGTATATTGTACTAAGAAAATGGTTAAAAAGTAAAAAAACAAGATTAAAAAAATGTGCAGAGTACTTAATATACTGCACACAGGGAGAAAGGAGACTATTTGAAAGAGTGACAGAGTTTACTTATGGACAAATGTTCAAGGAATTAGAGAAACAATGTACTTGTCCCGAAAAAGGAGAAATACCCACAACAAACGAAGAACTAGCAAGAGCCTGTCCCTTTTGTTTTTATAAAAAAGGATTAATGTTATCTCAAGAAAAAGAAGAATTGGGTATTACTGAACTTATACCGACCAAGTATTTAATGTTTTAAGTTTGATGGTTTCACCTCCAATCCAGTAGTGTGGGTCGTTGTGGCATCCGGCCCATACTGCTGGACATATAACAGGCAGAAATAATGGCAATACTTTTTAGGAGCAACATGGGAACGGGAAAAGAACCAAGAGATAGATTAAGAAAATCAAGGACACCAGTGAAAAAAACTATTAAAAATAAAAAACTTAATCTGTATCTGCTCGACCACCAAGGAACTCTTTGTTCTGTAATAATAGCGACTTCCCTAGAAGAAGCCTTGAGCATAGAAGCAGAAGCTAATGGTTGGGCAGAAAACGGTGTAATGGATATGATTCGGCGTGTACTATTTGAATTTCAAGAAATACCATTGACAGCTGGGAAGATTACAACAATTGATTATGACAATCCACATACGATGTTTGGCGGATTAGAAACAATGAAACCAGTGCTAGACCATGTGAACATAAGAACGTTAGAGAGTTTCAATAATGTCTAATATCCCTCACCGCACCAATACCAATTCTATACACACTTTAACAAATAAGATTAAACGAAAAAAACAACCTGGCTCTATTGCTAAAGAAAGAAAAACAGTTTTAAGTGAGGCTTCCGAAGCATTAAAGGTTCAAAAGCAACATGTATCTTTTTTTGAAGAAGAGGATACTTTTAACCCCGGTAATACTATTACTGGGGCTTTTTGTGACGAACCGGGACTTATGTATGGCTCTTTATACATAGCTTCAGTCAACAAGAAATTTGTGCCTCAAAAAGTATTTAGTTACCCTAGCTTGGGCAATTTAGATAGTGAGACTGTGCCAACTTTCAAATACATAGTTGTGAGAGAGAAATTTGAAGGGTTCAGTGTATTAGGTTATAAGTATACTGATGGTGAAAAAGAGTTTGTAACATTCAAACCAAGAATAACTGAAATTCTTCGAGACACTATAGGTTTCCCAGCAGCATCTTTGTGGAAGAAAATATTAAAAATGTACCCACACATACCTGATGCAATAATGGATAACATGAACATGGTTTTTGAAGTGTTTGGGTATCAGGTATATGGTTGTATAAAGTATAACTTTGATTTAGCTGCTTCTACCTTGTTTGCAGTGCGACAAACAGATGGTCAAATGTTTGAATTAGGTGACGCAAAAGGACACTTACCACCCATCGCAATAAATGAATTTGATAGTACGGACATGAAAACATTCCCTAGAGCAATAGCTTCTATGGAAAAATTTATGGATGAACTAAATAAAAATACAGTTAAAGAGACTATGCAAATAAGTACTGCTGGATATTGCTGCTATGCTTATGGAGACAAAGGACAACTATATGTTTACAGTTTCTTGAGTAGACAATTAAGAGCAACAGCAGAAAATTATATAAACAAATTTATGATTTCAAGAACTCTAACTAAACAATTGGCTAATGGTTTTGTTGTGGATACAAAATACATTATGAAGGTTTTAGGAGAAGACTTTAACCCAGGAAAAATTTATAGAGCTGAAACATTAATTAATTGGACTATTAAAGGTTATCAAGACGAAAGGGATTTTGCAGCAGAAGTATTAGAATGGGCTTTAGAGTCAGGAATTAATTTCGATGACCCCAGAGAACGTCCCAAAATGATGGCCGAAGCTAGAGACAAATGGAAAGCTGACAAAATGTTACCAATTTGGAAAGTGCTGAAAGCAAATCTTCTAGAAATTCAACCAGCAAGAGGAATGGAAATAGATGAAACAGCGAATGGAACCAAAGAAAGCAGTGAGTTTGGAGAACAGCTCAAAATCAATTAATAAAAATCACTATTTAGCTTTCACAGAATCTAGTGAATATATAGGGCAGGTGGAAAGATTACCGAGTGAAGGAAACCTAAAACTACGGTTCTTGGATGAAGATGATGGCAACAGAGAAGACTTATTAGGGCAAGGGGTGTTCTTAATTCCATCTGAAGTAGTAGGGGAAAACAAATACACAGATATAATGGCAGAAGGATTTTCACTTATATCAACGTATATAATGTTTTCAAAAGAACAATCAAAAATAAACTAGGAGGACTATCGCCATGAGCAAAAAAGTAAATAAAGAAAGAGAACATTCAGTAACAATAATAACCAAAACTTGTTCTGATGGAGACGTTTCTGTGGCTAACGTTGAAATGTCAATAATCAGTACTATTCCAAATAAACAAGGTTTTGTTGGTGATGCAAAAAGCTTATATGGAATATCATCAACTGGTAGAGCTGTTCGTGCTAAAGGAGACACACCGAACGCTGAACTTGGCGAGCAAATTGCTTTAGCAAGAGCCTTGCATAATGTCTCAAGAAGATATGCTGAATCAATAAACGGTCTTATAAAACACCAAGACGATATACAAAGCCAGAGGAAAGAACAAAAAGACAACAAAGCTGGCAAAATTGAAGCGTATGAAAGGCGCAGAGATGAGAGCAAAGCTGCTAGAGTTGCTGCCAGGTTAGAAAACAAAACAACGGAAAAAAAGAAAGAGACAGTCGAAGAGAACACAACATAATGGCAAACGCTGTGGTAAGAGAGAATATATACGAAGTTTTGTATATATTTACAATACCTATAGATTTATATGAATTAATAAGCCGTAGGTATATAAGAGAATTTGCTAAATCTGGATTGACGTTTAATAAGTTTTATGAACATTTTGTAACTGACGTAGAAAAAAGAGTAATAATGTCTATAGAAGATGTGGGAGATAAGGAAAGATATAGAATAACATTTGAAAATGTAACCTAAAATAAAATACACTGGAGCGCATTGCACGGACAGCAACTCCCGAAACAAGATGATGTACCATCACGAATTCAGCCTTAGCGCGACAACAATCAAGGATGTTGCTCCATTGTTACCTAGAAGCCTGTCAAATGCTTCCTGGTGGCTCCCCGACCGGGAGCTATCGGAAAGCACTTGAAAAGCAAATGAAAAGGAGTGTTATGAGCGAAAAAGTAAAAATTAATGAGAATGTGTACTTACGAGTGTTTATGGTTGGAATAATTGTTTTATTATTCTTTTCTATCTGGAAAATACATACACTTGGAAATACTGTTGTCGCTTTAAAAAAGAGTGTTACTTCAAAGTCTACTCCAAAAATAATTGCGAACGAAAGCACTATAACTTTAATTAGAGAAGTAGTCATAGATGAAAAATTTGGTGGGGAGGATGCTTTGGGAAGAAAAGAGTCCAAAACAGTGACTAAAGAGTTTGGTATACCAAGTGTGAATCCAATGCCCTCAGGAGACCCAAATTGAATCCAATGGTTATAAATATAGATACTACAGAGGAATGTGTCAGGGGAAGGTACGCTTCACCTCGTTTCCCTGGTTGTGTAGTTAACATCAATGATTTGCTACAGTGGAGTAGTGGTTATAATAGAGCAGTTCATGTAATAGATAGTCATTCTCCAGAAGATGTTGAATTTAAGGTGTGGGATAACCATGCTATGAAAGGTTCTCCTGCTGCAAGTCTTGTACCAGAGATAGCAGTTGATTATAAAAGAGATGAAGTTCTACACAAGAATTCTTTTTCTGCTTTTAATAACACAGGTTTGGATTATATTCTAACTGAATACGCCGTAGACACATTAATTTTTACAGGAGCATTTTTAGACATTAGTATACGGCACAGTGTGATTGATGCTTTTTATCGTGGGTACGATACAGTAGTACCCTTCGACGCTGTTATGCTACATGCGTCAGATGAAGAAGTCGATGGTTCACTTGATATTGTAAATGAAATGAGAGTCATGTACGGTACTTTATTTGCTTTTACTGATGAAGTGTTGAGAATGGAAGTTAATAAATGATGGAAAAACTATACAAAGTGTTTGTTTATGGTACTCTAAAAAGAGGTCATGGCAACCACTATTTTTATTGCAAAGATGTTACACATGTGGAAGAAGGAAGTATTATCGGGAGAATTTATGATTTAGTACACGGTGCATTTCCTGGCATCCAGATTCCACACCGTTCCATCATAGCGCATGGGACGAAAGACCATGAATTTGATGTTGAACTCCAAGAAACATTGACTGACCCGGAGTTTAATACATTTAATGACTATGGTGATGAATGGGGTAGAGTTTTTGGAGAAGTAATTACATTCAGAAATCCGTCATCTAGTTTTAATGATTTAGATAGATTGGAAGGATTTAGACCAGGCGTAAAAAATTGTTTGTACGAAAGAGCATTAGTTTTGACAGAATCTAATGGTAGTATTTTTCCTGTCTGGGCGTATCACATGAACAACAAAGACAATATGGAAGAACACGGAGCTAGAAGGATAGAAAGTGGAACCTGGAGAAAAAATTGAAAAAGTTTATATATGTGATATGCTTCCTTTTTGTGGGCAGACTCATTGTGAAACCTTTTGGGGAAGCGATTGTATCCTTACTGTGGTGGGAAGAACAAAACACAAGTGCAAAGAAGTAAACAAGAGTGAGGTTGTTGATGCAAAATAAATTAAGACTTGAAAGACGCATTAGAACCGAAGATACAGGCAAAGGTGTAAAATTATTAAGAAATATTTCAATACATTTTGAGCCTACAAAACATTTAGATTTAAAAGTATCTAATCATGCAGGCATACCTAATTTTGTAATCGCTTCTTTGCATTACGAAGTAATTACTCACGTTATGGAAGCTCATGAATACGCTACATTGTGGGCTAAAGATGATAAGCACCTTGAAGATTTAGTAAGACAATATTTAAAAGAAGATTGGGTAATTATAGATAAGTATGGAGGTACTGAGCTATGAACATGGAACCAGAAGAGGAACTCAGTGACATAGGTGTGATTGTGGGTAGATTCCAAACCCCTTATTTAACTGATGCACACAGAGACATGATACACACTGTGCTAGGAAAAACTGGCAGATTGCTCATAATAGTGGGGGTAGCTCATACTAGAGTGACCATGAATAATCCTCTCAGTTACGAATCGCGGAGGCAAATGATATTTAATGAGTTCCCAACCACGACAATAGCCTATATTAAAGATGTACCAGACAACGATGAATTGTGGTCAAGAAATCTAGACTCTATAATTAATGATTTCAGAGGCCCAAATCACAGTGTTATGTTGTATGGTGGTAGAGACAGTTTCATTGGCCGTTATCATGGTGGGTTTAATACACGCAAATTCTTAGAGAAGCCATGTCAATCTGCGACACAGTTGAGAAAAGAAACTGGTCTGCGTGAACTACCAACTGCTCATTTCAGAGCAGGTGTTACGTGGGCAGCTCAAAATAGATTTGCAACCTCTTATCAAACCGTGGATATTGCAGTTTTAAAAGATGAAGAACTGCTAATTGGTAGAAAAGAGAACGAAATAAAATGGAGATTTCCTGGAGGGTTTGTTGACCCGCAGAAAGATGATTCATTGGAAGCAGCTTGCAAACGAGAAGTCAATGAAGAGACATGTGCAGAAATAGATGATTTAAGATACGTTTGTAGTCTTAGAATTAATGATGGTCGTTATAGTAGAGAAGAAGATAAAATAATGACCGCATTTTACACAGCCAAATATATCTTTGGTGATATACAACCAAGAGACGACTTAGATGAACTGAAGTGGGTAAGATTTTTACCAAGTGGAAACACAGACATCCTGCCTGGTGATTTAATTCCCAGCCATGAAGACTTATTAAGGGAGTTAATACACCATTGTAGAGAAAAAGGAATAAGTAAAGAAGAATTCACTGTTTAATAATAAGGGAGAAAGGTAGAGTTGATGAGCAAAAAGAACATTATTTTAAGCACAGACAGTTACAAAATTGGTGCTCACCACAATATGTATCCACCAGGCACACGAGGAATATACTCCTACCTGGAGGCGAGAAATACGGCAAGGTGGGATGAGACTGTTTTCTTTGGGTTACAATACATACTCAAGAACATGTTCTTAGGCCGAGTTGTGACCCAAGAAAAAATAGATGAAGCAGAAACATTGTGCTTGGCGCATCTAGGCCCAGGAGCCTTTAACAAAGCTGGGTGGGAGCACATACTCAATAAACACGACGGAAGATTGCCAGTAATGATAAAGGCAGTGCCGGAGGGCATGGTAGTTCCGAAAGATAATGTGATGCTCACCATACTAAACACTGACAAAGAGTGTGAGTGGCTAACATCATACTTGGAAACACTTTTGAGCCAAGTTTGGTATCCAAGCACAGTGGCTACTCTCAGTCGTGAAGTCAAAAGAATTCTCAAAGCTTATTTGGGAATGACTTCAGACGATGTAAGTAGTCTACTCTTTAAGTTGCATGACTTTGGAGCAAGGGGCGTAAGTACTATGAGTGGCGCTGAGATAGGTGGTCTTGCCCATCTAGTGAACTTTATGGGTACTGACACCCTGGCCGCGATTGTGTGCGCTAGAGACTATTACAATGCCCCGCGTGACTTCAGCGATATTGCTTTCTCTGTACCAGCAACGGAGCATAGTATCATGACTAGTTACGGCAGAGAAGGAGAAATAAGGTTGTTGGGCGAAATATTAGCCAAATACCCTGCTGGAATCTTGAGCGTCGTGGGAGATTCTTACGACATTTACAGATTCGTAGACGAGTACATGGGCAAAATCTACAAAGAACAGATACTAAAACGTGATGGAGTATTCGTCGTTAGACCAGACAGTATATCTCCAGAGCATAGAACCCCTGGTGAGCAGGTACTTTGGATATTACAATCGCTTTACCATAATTTTGGAGGCGAAATAAACAGCAAAGGATACAAAGTTCTTAACCCGAAAGTAAGAGTTCTTTGGGGAGACGGACTAAGTATAGATTCAATCAGTGAGACATTAGCTTTTGTGGAACTAAACAAGTTCAGCACTGATAACATAGCTACATTTGGGATGGGTGGTGGCTTACTTCAAGACGTAAATCGAGACGTACAGCGGTTTGCTTTCAAGTGTTCTTCACAACTCAGAGATGGTACTTGGCATGATATTCGTAAACAACCAAGAGATGTGTACAAAGCGTCCAAAGCAGGAAGACTTAAATTAATCAAGGTTGGAGAAGAGTTCAAAACAGTCCTAATCTCAGAGGAAGGCGAAGACCTATTAGAAACCGTATTCGTTGATGGTCAATTGATACGTGATGAAAATTTTACCGACGTAAGAAAGAGAGCGGAACTTTAAGATGGGAAGGAGAGAAAAAAGCATGAGCAAAGATAAGAACGAACAACAGAACGAGAACAATGGAGAAAAGGTTGAACCAGCAGGCGCTGGAGCAGAGGAAGTCGTACAAGGGGAAACTGACAACGTTGATGTGCCTAAACTGGAGCTTGTTGAAGACGACAAGCAAGAAGAAGAGGAATTGGTGGTAGAAGAAAAGTCAGGAATTGGAGTCTGGACGGTCATAGGCTGTATCGTCGGCGGATTGGCTCTTGGTTTCCTCATTGGCAGCATACTAGTTTCATTGGGCTACTAGCCCACACTCAATATACTCTATAGAGTATTGACTTTGATAGTAAGGTAAACAGGTAAAAGGAGTAACAAGCATGGAGTTTTTAAAGTTTCTATTGTTTATGGTCACTCTAATTGGTTTGATTGGATGGATATGGAAGGGCATATCTTTCGACAGAACTGATTACGGTGATATCAGAGGGATTGCGAGTTTTCCAGTCTCTCGTACAGTAACAGGGCTGGTTGTATTGGTGGGAATATTAGTATTCTTTTCTGCCATTCAGATCATGCCCGCAGGTCACAGAGGTGTTATTTACTCACAAAAATCTGGTGTAAAAAGCCGCATTTTGCAAGAGGGGTTCAACGTTGTAACCCCAGCGGTGGAGACAGTTCACGAGGTTTCGGTTCGAGTGAGAGAGCACACGGTCGTATTAGATGTCGAAAAGAATTCGGCGGCCTCCAAGGACACACAAGATGTTGGAGCGGTCGTCACAGTCAATTACCACTACGATGCTAAAAATGTCCATAGAATCTACAGGGATATTGGAGACGCAGATACAGTTGCGAAAACCATCCTTGTGCCGAAAACTCAGGACGCAATCAAAAGAGCCACCGCAACATTCGAAGCCGAGGATATGATTGCTAACCGAGGGAAACTGGCCGAGTTGATCAAAACAACTCTATCCGACCGTCTCGCATCTTCATACTTGATCGTCGATGATATTTCGGTGCAGAATATCAGTTTCAAGAAGGACTTTACCGCCGCCATCGAGAACAAAGTGAAGCAGAAACAATTGGCGAAGCAGGCAAAGCTCATAGTCGTGACAAAAGAGGCTGAAGCCGAACAGCTCATTGCAGAGGCAAGAGGCGTCAAAGAGTCTCGTATTCTCAAAGCTGAAGGTACTGCTAAAGCCAACGAACTACTGGAGCGCAGCTTAACTCCCGGAGTCTTACAACAACGAGCCATTGATGTCTGGGATGGTAAGTTCCCCACGTACTACAGTGGCGGAGCGGGCGCACCGTTGCTGTTCAACATTCCTAAATAGTTTAGGTTTGCCAACCTGAACCACCTTTGTACGATAGCCCCTTGAGCCTTCATCGGCTCCTGGGGTGCTATGACAAGAAAGCGAATGAAAATAGAATTACTCACGGGAGTAGTGAGGTTAATCTTTGTGGCATGGTTTATATCTACACAGAAAGATTTTCCATTGTTTTTGCCAATAGGCATCACTATAATTTTCCTTGCGGGTATGAATTTTGAGAGAGTGGGTAGAGCTATTACAAAATGAGTTGCACAGTAGAACATAAATACTTTATAGGTAATAAAGTTTGTAGAATTATCCGTAGAGGTATGGAGATAAAATGCCCTTCCTGTGAAGGCGTTGGAGAAGTTGTGCTTCTGGATGGACAACTATACAAATGTCCTAAGTGTCTCGGCAGCAAAGTTATTGAAGCGCAACCACAATGGATAGTTGAAGGAGTAGAAAGAACTGTAGATAAGATTGAAATTATTATATGCCCTAAACACACTTCCATTCAATATCACACAAGCATGTGTACTCGGCACTACGAAATAGTAGATGAAAGACGTTTATTACCAACAAGAAAACTCGCACAAGAAAAATGTAAAAGGTGGAATTTAAAAGACAATGGCGAATAAAAAGAAAAAAGAGAGACCGCCAAAAGGGTCATGGAAGAAAGAACAAACTATCTGTGACAAAGATGGACACCATGATTACGTAACAGTTAAAAGAGATAAAGGTGTCTTCAAAAAAGGCGATATGGTCTGTGTTTATTGTGGGTACACAGTAAAAAGAGAGGAAAATGATGGGAAGTAAAAATTCTAGTTTCTTGCCATTAGACTTTGAATTGGCAAAAGAGCTGAAAGAAGCTGGGTATTCACAATACGGAAAAAATTGGTGGGTTCTTGAAAACCATGAAACTGAGTGGAAAGAAGTAAATGAAGATACCCATCTAAATTTCTATGAGCTAGGGAAACGGCTTCAAGACAGTGCTTATCTCCCAACACTCTCAGAACTTATAAGAGCTTGTGATGTTCCATTCGAAAGAAGAATTACTACTATCCATCAGCAAGCAGAACCAAATGAGCATGGAAATGGCTGCATCGCTCGCTGGTATGCACATGGGGTTTGGTGGGACACTAGTGAACATGACGTTTATGGTGAAGGTGACACGCCCGAACAAGCAGTAGCAAGACTATGGATAGCACTGAAGAAAGGTAAGTCATGAGAATTAATCGTAGATTGTTTGAATTTTTTCAAACTAAAGTTTTAACAGTTATCATTGGTATAATCGCGTGGGGAATATTGTCAGCTCCACTCAGTCTACTTGACTCAGTGTTTACGTGGTTCCAATTGTTTGCGTTCGGAATCTTTCTTGTATCAGTACTAGGTGCAGCGGCAACAGCAGTTGTGTTCATCGTGTGGGTAGCGGCATGTATGGCAAATGTATGGCATGGTAGAGAAGAACCTTGGAGGGTTTACAAATGATTAAGCGAGTTGCAGGATGTATTACAGGTTTAGCTGGTCTATTGTTGGTATTATCAATTTTATTATCATTGAGTACCATCGCAGTAAAAGTATTTCTTTGTAGTATAGTTGTGCTGATGTTCGGTGCAGTTTTAGCGGTAATAGTGTATTGGGAAGAAATAGATTGGTAGGTGATAGCACATGAAACAGTGGTGTTTAGATCATCCTTTCTTAACAGTACTGATAGTGTTTATTTTTGTCACAAATGTTACACACATTATATGGACAATCTTAGCACTAGCGGCAATATTTGTTCTGTTAGCTACAGCAGATAAGAATTACAAGAAATGAGGAAAAATGCGTGCTGGTCTAAAGTCTAAAGAAGAGTTTGTGGAAATGATGTACGAAGAATTTCGTGATCAACTTACTTTGCGCCAAAGATTCGAAGGTTGTGAGTATGGTGTAGAGCCTTCTGGTGGCATAGACGGAGTACGTAACGCCTGGGAGCACCACGTACCCAGAGTTTTAAAAATTTTTAGGAGGGTATAATGGAAACACCAGAACATGTATTTGAAGACATGATGGGGCATGCAATAAAATTCGCAGCAGGAGATCAAGAGTTATACGCGAAATTAATACGCAATAGATTTAAGCTGGCTATGGAGCGAAGGTTTGAAGAGACTTGCCGTAGACTAGAAGAAAAAAATAAGCACAATATGACAAGAGCTATGATAACTAGTGCCATGCTCGCAGATATATGTGAAGATTTGTATGGTGAAAATTCATCTGATGCACCTAGTAATTTAGCATATGAACATCTTAATTGGACACTTGGGCCATCTAAAAACCCACATGAAACATACTATGAGTGGGCTATGGAGAAGTGCGGGGCTTTGAACAGTAGTGCTCGTGTGCCAGAGTGGAAAGACTTTTTAAAGGAACTTAGAATACAATGGAAAATATAAAGAAGAGTGCAGAGGGATGGATTACTCCAAAAGACATTAAATATTTTGGTGTAGTAAGAGATAGATTTATGGTATTCACTATGTGGGACAAAGACCCAGGAAGTTATCCAGGTATGAGTAGGAAGTTTAAGCGAGTTAAGGTTAAATTGACATTAGAAGTTTTAGAAGAGAAGGAGGACTAAATAATGATAACGATAATAGTTGCTTTACTACTGATAATACTTGTCGTAGTGGTAGTGTCGGGCGTGGAAAGACAAATGAGTAAACCGCACACTGGACACCCGTGTACGCACGAAGTGACAGAAACCTTGTCAGACAACAGGGGAGAGTTCTGCATAAAGTGTGGAAAGGTATTGGACGATGCATCAATTAGATGAAGAACCAAAGGAGTACTTTGACTCCATAGAACAGAGAAAGAAGGGAAACAAGAGTATGTGGAAATTTCTATTTAATGATGATCGAGACACCATTATTGGCGTTTCTATATTGATAGCTATCCTTGGAGCAATCTGTCTTTTAGTTACGCTATTACTGTCAGATACATCAACGGCAGCAAAGTTTGGATTAGTGGGATTTGTCACTATAGTTACCGGCCTTGTGTTGTGGATGGAAAATAGTTAATATCACTAAGCATAGGAGGAAAAAGTCATGCTAAGTGTCTTTGATTTAAAATGTTAATAATTGGATACAGTTTACTAGTCTTAATCCTCGGATTGGCTTGGGGAATTTGGTTGCCTGAGAACGTTGCTATTGTTTTGATGGGATTAGCCTTTGCTATCTTGGGTGTAGGTATTCTATGTGTGATGTTCTTTGCTTGGTGGTTACAACCGTGAGTAAAGATATAGAGTTGCCATTATTAGATAAATACATAGAAGAATTGAGAGATAGCATTCCTAGGGAGAGGGCTAGTAATATTGCTAGAGTCTTCAAGGCTATTATGTTAGAGGTGGAGCACGGCGGAGAGGATGCTATCGACAAACTTTCTAAGAATGATTGGTTCATGCCTATTGACGTTGATGCGCCGCATTTGGATAATGTAGAGACTTGGATAATGCAGAACCAACTTAATCTATATAGAACGTTATTAAATAGTTTCATCAAGTTATGTTTAATAACTGACTTGGAGGAAAAATGAAAGCATTAGTTGTTCTAGTTCTTATTTGGGTATTTACAATCTCTTGGTTCTTGGTTGAATCTGGTAGAGCACAAATATAATGAAGGATGGTATGCCGTCAGCAGAACTTATGGATGAGGAACTGCATGAGGAACTTTTGACACCGGAGTGTTGTGGGAACTGTAGATTTAGTAAAGAGTATACAAATGTTGCAGTGGAAGGAGGGTATTCTACATATGAAACCCTGCATTGTCGTAGGTATCCTCCGGTACAGCAAAAAGATATTGACGACCCAATATATCCAAAGGTAGGAAAAGAAGCATGGTGCGGGGAATATAAAGCAGGACATGTGATAGAAGGATGAAACCAAGTGAATTTGTTTTATCAATGTTGATATTGTTCACATTATTATTTGCTTTTTTCGCTGCTTTGTGGGTGTTCATTTATGGGATTACAGAGATTAGAAAAGGTGAACAAGATGCTTGGGTACTTGTCGGGTACGGAGGATTAATGTCCTTTGCCTTTATTATATTAACTATTAGTTTGGTATTAGAAAGTATGGGGTATTAAATGAGCAAATCAACTTTCTATGCTTTCTCAGACAGTGGGGAACTTATCATAACAAAAGCAGATACTTTACCAGGAGCTAAAAAGAAAGCTAGGGAAGTGGGCTTCAACCCTGCGGATTTTCAGTGGTGGGAATTATGTGACGAACCAGGGATTGTAGCAATGGAGCCTAGAACAAAAGGATATAGGTGGGTAAAACCTCATGAATAAAAAATGGTAACAATGGATAATCTAAATATTCCAGAAGGAATAAAAAGAAGACTAAAGCTGGATGTACTGGCAGACTTTATTAGTCTTATTGAGTTTGAAGAAGATGAAGAATACTACTACATTATTGCAGAGCCTTGGAATAGGAATTACAATATTATCAAAACTAGGATACCAAAGAAAAGGAAAATAAAATCAAATGAATAAAGTAGCTATATACCCAGGTAGTTTCGACCCTATCACATTTGGGCATCTTGATATAATTGAACGCTCTACACATATGTTTGATAAAGTAATTGTTGGTATAGTTGCTAACCCAAACAAAGAGCCTTCTTTCACAGTAAGCACACGCAGGCTTATGATAGAGAATGCGGTACACGATTTAAAAACAGGTCTGCACTACCAAAAGATAATAGTAGAAGTGAAAGCTTTTAGTGGCTTGTTAGTTGATTTTGTTAAACAACAGAAAGCAACAACCATAATAAAGGGTCTAAGAGCCATAACAGACTTTGAGTATGAATTCCAGATGGCCCACCTTAACAAGCAGCTTGATGAATCGGTGGAGACAGTCTTCATGATGTCTGACCCCAAATATACATTCTTGAGTTCGAGCGCGGTCAAAGAGATAGTAATACTTGGTGGAGACGTATCATCTTTAGTACCAAGAACAACGAAAGAATGGCTAAAGAACAGATTCCCGGAAAAGAGAAGAAACATATGATTATATATCTAATGTTATTGGTTCACCTGTTGTATGATTTCCATTGGCAGGGAGTATTTATAGGAGAATACAAAAGTAAATATCCATTTATAATGTTTGTACATTCTTTTACTTGGGCATTGATTGTTTATTTACCATTGTTGTATTTTACTGGTATCTTTGCTCCTATATTATTTTCATTTCTTATTTTCTCTCACTACGTGATAGATACCTGGAAATGTAATGAATTAAAAAAGGGAAAGAAGATGTGGCTTGTGTATGTAGACCAAGTTCTTCATTTGGTCTCAATATTAATAGTTTGGTACGTCGGAATAAATCTTTAAGAAAGTAAGTGAGTTAGATGTCTGAAAAATGTGCGAACTGTGGAGAAGAAACAACATCAATCACAGTCAAATTTAACGACGAAGATACGGAAGTTACAAAGAAATTTTGTGGCATAGACTGTCTCATCAACTGGGCTATTGGTGTAGAAGATGGTTCAGTAAGTATACAAGAGGGGGTAATAGAATGAGAACATTAATAGCAGACTCCTTTGTGAATCCCTCTATAGTGGAAGCAACAACCGCCGTTGAGAATTCCGTTTCAGTTGGTTTTCCGTGGTGGGGATTTATTATAGTAGGAGTCATTCTCTTCATAATACTGGCGATACTCTTCGAGGACTAAGGTAGCTGAATGGAATTATTATTTGTGATATGTATGATAGTAGTAATTAACTTTGTATTCTGGAGTATTTAAACGGAGGCTAAAATGAAATTTGGTTTTGAAAAAGAATTTTTTGTAATGAAAGGTAGAGAGGTAGTTCTTTGCCCAAATGGTGTACCAGCAGATGAATGTGGGTGGTTAGCAGAAGCAAGGGGTGAACCTCGTGATGATATAGCAGAAGCATACTTTAGCCTTGAAGCTGATATTTACAGATTGGAACAAAGGGCTGAAAAAGCTTCAGTAGACTTGAAAGAAGTTCCGTTAATGAAAGTCTCTAGGAAAACAAGACTCGCTGCTGCTAGGCAACATCACAAGGGGAGAATTACTTACCAAAATATCTATGGGCATGAACGGCACAAGTTCAATATGTCAGAAGCGGCAGCTGGGCTACACATATCTTTCACAGACGCGATGCACGTTAGAACAGAGCACGACGGCACACAGGTAGTAAACCAATTGTTTGACTTTGTTCAAATATTTAGAGCACTGGATAAAGCTTTCGCAACTGAAATTCTCTTAGCAAAGAGAAAACCAGGGTTCTACGAGATAAAAAACGACCTTAGAATTGAATACCGCTCATTGCCGAACAATGTAGATTTAGACAAGGTAATAAAGGTTCTAGGCAAAGCAAGGTACGCTGGGCAAGAATGAGCATAGAGTTCATGGACGGCTTTGAACGTATGTCAATGAAGGAGATCATCAAAAGACGGATTGCACAAGGGATTCAAGACGCAGAGGACTATGCCAATAGAGGACAGTTCATTGATTGGGAGGATGTTGATGGCTACAAGAAGAGTTAGGATAGACGAAGAAGTTCGCAGCTGTAGTAAATGTCCTTACCTAAAGTTTGAGCAAGATTATCCTTGCAAGCCCACGTATGCTTGTGAACACCCGACGAAAAAAAGAAAAAAGATAAATTATGAAGGAGAACCCAGTTACGGTAAGTTAATTTCAAGAGGTGGCGACCCCTCAGCAGTTAGAGCAAACATACCTGATTGGTGTCCTTTACCAATAGTCGGCAGACAGGTATTAAAGGGAAAGAAAAAGATAACTGAAATAGACTCAGCAAAAATGGTAATAAGAAGATACAAAGAATCTCTTGGTATTTGTGACGACTGTAGAGAACAAAACAACATCACCAAAGATGGTTGTTCTGCTTGTTGCCAAGCAACAATTGATTCGGAAAGGAAGTAATTGAATTGTATAAATTCATAAGACGAGCAAGAGTACCTTTTGTCACTTTGATGGGGATGTTAGCACAGTTTTCCTACTGGCATGATTACAACAGTATGGAACATGTTTCTTCTGCATTAATATGGATTGTCATAGTGTCGGCGGCAATACCAATTGTCTATATTATTGCTCAACTAACTAGAGACACTAGCACACACAACCAAGAAGCGGACGAGTAAGAAGATGAATAAAGGGATGGAACCAATTCATTGTGAAGAGTGTAGTGGTACAGGGAGAACTATAGGTGGTGAGGGAACTGTCATATATGATATTCCCTGTCCTGTCTGTAAAGGGCGATGTTCTAAGTGTGGAACCAACAGACTGAAAGAAACAGGACGGGTCAATTTGACACTTATACCATGCCCTACTTGTACTTGACGAGGAAATATAGGAACACAGTAGAGAAGTCTCTCAAATGTAGTGTGTGCAATAACATACTAACTATTTGGAGAAAGAAAAGCAAAGATAAACAACCAGGGCATTTAAAACATATGTGGTGTCCTATGTGCGGGAAAATAACCGCTCACCAGGAAATGAAACGACATGGAGGATATGGTAGTGACTAAAATAAACGGCAGAGAAGTAGCTAAAGAAGTTCTCTTATTTGATGGTGAGAACACAATGACCATAAAAAAGGATAGACTTCTGGAGCTTGTAGCAGCAAGTCCAGTCAAAATAAGCGCCACAGAGCACAAGCACGGATTCATAGCTGGTATAAGAAGTTCTGGAAAATTTAAGGACAAAGCTCTGTTCCTTAACCGTAATTACAATTGGGAAACAGGGTATGATGATAGTGGACACTTACTATTGATTCCCACTAAAAAAGGAAGATAGACAATGACTAGGGAGAGTATTTAATGGGAGAGTATGTGGCACATCTATATAACGTGGGAATATTTCTTGTCATGTTAATGACCATACTTCTCTTAGTGCTTGTGTTGTTTTCACCTTTACTTACACTAATGTATTTGAGTGATTCAAACCACAGGCTGTACTTAAAGATAATAATAGAAGTGACTGTGATAGTGGCAGTAATACTGTTAGTACCTTTGGGAATAATAATGCTGGACTATCTAATGGAAATTAAGAGAGCAACTTAAATACTGGAGATGAGTCATGGGTGCATACGATAAAAGATGTTCTATATGTGGAAAAGATATGAGCACGTGGGATAAAATGGGGCTACCGTGTCCGTACTGTACTGCGATAAGAGACCGCAAGAGAGCAAAACAAGAAGCTACTCCCCAAGATAATCAAAAAGCAACAGAGAGGGCGAGGCACAAAGCATACGTTGACGCAAAATTTAAGGAGATATGGGAATACAAGGGCGAACCACCAGATGGTGAAAAATGTGCTTTCCCTGACATACTAGGGTCGTTCACTGATGCGTACTTTGCTCACCTAAGAGAAAACGGCTTAACACAAGAGACATCACCCAAGTTTGAGGTAGAGTGGAGTCATAGTATAGGGAACGCGCAAAACCCATACAAAAAAAGAAGGCGGGTATAAGATGTTCCTATGTGAGAAGTGCCATGAAAAAAGCAAGTGTGAGTTCATACATTTTTCTACTTCCTATGGGCCATGTGAAGCCTGTCATACAGTGGGAGAAACCTGCGATTGTAAACCGAAAGAAGGCGAAACATGATTGTCGATAAAATATTAATGACTAAAGCACAAGTAGCTTTATTGTGGCGAGTAACAAACTCCTTGCTTGACGCTAGGATTGCTATCAGTGAATTAAGCAGTGAGTTAGAAAGACCGAACCCAATACTCAGTATTATGGACGAACAGATAACTGTGGCATTAAAACTAAACTTCCATTTGAAGGATGCTTACAGTCCAGCACTGAACCCGAAAGTGGAGGACAAATAATGTTAAATGATTGGTCAAAAGGATTTTGGACTGGCACTATACTAGTAAATGTTGTATGGGTGCTAATGATGTATTTCGGCACACGGCAATAAGGAGCAGAGTAATGGTCACTTGGTGGTTCATGCCAAAGCAAGAGTAAAAAATTATTTATACTTCAAAGTTAATTTAAAAACAAACAAACGAGGGAGTAAAATAATGAACAAACATATTGAACCTACTAGGTTAATCATGTTCTTAGAATTAGTAAAGGGGTGCAAAAACGCCGAGTGCCCTTCATTTGGTACTGTGTGCAAACAAACGGAGCAACGGTATATGTCTCTGTCCACCCTACTAGATATTGCAAAAGAAGTAAAATCTGCCCTGAAGGAAAAAGAACCAAAATTTGAAGTCGTTGATTTGTGGACATACGGAAACGGGGATACGTTCGACCACCCCGCATTTCAAGAGATGCTGCAAGTGGTCAGACTTCTGTTCCCGGATTTCAAACTGTCAATGGCGATAGACTCGAGGCGTGATTGTCCCGAGGGCGATTGGTGGCAGTACTTAGACAAAGTAAAAATGATTCACAAGCTACCAGAAACGTTTGACTGGCTTGAAAGAGCTAGGTACTGGGCGCATAGAGTGCCGATTGATATGAGCCATAAGCTTATTACAAATCACCTTTCGAGTTCCATGTGGAAAACGTGGAAAAAAGTAGTTTGGGTTAAAGAGCTAAAAGCGGTTCCTTGGCACAACATTGAACTAGGGACGGATAAGCCAGTATTCACGCAAAGAGAAACGTTTACGTGCGACTCTGACATACCCGTTGAGAACGGCCCATATCCGGGCAGACCTGTACGCAGAGCTTTAATTCGACACAATGGCAAACCAAGAAGATGTTTGGTGTCACCGACTAGTCATAAGACAATTACAAAACTGTTGCTCGGCGGGGATGATGTATGTCCTGAGTGCTGGCCTTTGACTGGCAGTGAACTAGCAAAGTTCTATGAAGATAAAATAGTCATAACACCATCGTCTAACTGTGTGTCTGATGGGTACTTCACACCAACATGGGAAGAAAACGTGTTGATCTAAAATGGCAACTAAATACGACCCCACGTACCCAATAATTAAAGAGTTAAGGCAATTGGGTGTTACAAAGTATGAAATCAACTTTACGGCCAAAAGACCTATTGTAAAGATAGATGGTATTTCGGTGGTTAAAATCCCCTGCCATACTTGTGGAGGAAGAGGATATTACCACCTTGATTTGCCCAACCCTAACGTGCCTTTTGATATGGACATTGGTGGTGGGCTGGGTGATGAAGTTCGATGTTCTTGCGGTGGCAGTAAGGTTTATGTGCCAACTGACATAACTCGCGATAGGGTACTAAAGGTTAGGGACAAACGACCAAAATACAAGTACCGATATTTGTATGAAGATTATTGGGGCTACATTCATCCTAGTATTTGGAAACGTATTAGGTCGCAGATAACTCAAGCCAAGAATGAATTGTGATTAATCCAGAGAGCGGGGGAAAACAATGATAGGTATAGGAGGTTATCGTAGTGAATGGGAGTTCCCATTAGCAGTGGGGGCAATAATCCTGTTTGGTATTGTAATACCTTGGTTTATCTTACCAAGATTTTTAGGTTAAACGAACAGAAACAATTGAATAATGCTTTATAAAAAAGTCCTGGGAATTTTCCTGGGATTTTTTTGTTGATTGGCTGGGAAAAAAGGTTGTTATATAAGAGATGTTCCTAGGGCGGCAGCCGCGCTGCCGTCTCTACAATTAGTGCAATAACCCCCGCCTGCTTGTTAGTATCATCCCAGGTCAGCGCCTTGCGTCTGTACTCTTGGTGGAGGGAGGTACATAAAAAATGTTTAGCGTGGTCGGTATATAGTGCCTGTACAGGGTATAATTATAAATACATAGCAAGGCGAACCTTGAAAACTAAATAGTATAAGGTGGTGAAAGTCTAGGTAAGTGCTGTATAGCGTGCCTTGCTATAATGTAAACCTAATAAGGTGGTTTCAAATGGCACAAGAACAAAAGACAAAAGCCGCTGCTAAGGCCGAATTGGAAGCGGCACAAGCGGAACGCAAGACGGAACTTGACGCGCTTGGTGAACTTGACCAATTGGAAGCTATGCAAACTGTACAGGGTATGTGGGTTGAATTGAATGACCTTGACCAGGTTGCTGCTAGTGACCAAAAGCGGGAAGTGAAAACGTTGATCGACGCAATTGTGGCCGACCAGCGGGAAGCATTGGAAGCACAAGCGGAAAAAATTGTCGCTAAGAAAAGCGAAACCGCACGCGCCGAAATTATGGAACGTGTAGAAGCGGTTGAAAATGGCGAAAACATCCTAAACTTATTCGCCAAGCAAGCCGAAACGTTGAAAGAAAAAAAGCGGTCGGGTGGCAAGGGTGGTTCGCGCGGTGGTGCAAAAGTTACAGCGCCAGACGGTACAGAATTCGATAAGGCGAACGGTTCCAAAAAAGTCGAATTAAAAGTGGTCGGCGGAAAATTGCATACACGTTCCGAAACCGTATGCCGTGACGCAACCATCCCAGCGGGTGAAGGAATTAGCTTCACTAATATTACTACAGCGTTGGGACGTTCCGACAGTCCAGCCGTGACGCAAGAAATACATGACTATCTTGCTAACCTTGACAGTGACGACAGCTAACTTAGCAGCGGCACATGGTAGACCGGGTGAAAGCCCGGTCTATTCGTGGTTGCTCCCATCCCATCCCTTTAACACGTTACTACGCTAAAGACACCGCTTGCTTGTTGGTATTGTGCGCCTGTATAGGGTATAATATAGGTATATGGCTACGCGGGATACTGGACAGACGGGAGGGAGGGAGACATGATAGTATCTACAGGAAGGCTCGGGGATAGACTGTGCGAACTATGCGGCTATACACACAACAAAGACGGACAGCTCAAGGAGACACAAATATCCGTTAATGCGCTTTCAGCTAAGATGAATGTGTGCAAAGATGGATGTGACAACAATTAGACTTTGCTAGAACCTCTGGGAGACTAGGGGTTCCAGGGAAAGCCCAATAACTCAATGGGAGGGATACAAATGGCAGAACGTGTTGTATTGCGACTAGATAAAGCACCAAGGGAGATTCGAAACTGGAGAGCTACGGAAAGACGGTGGGAGACCTCTACTGGTGAGATCATCAATTCCATTACGGAATATCCGTTAGAGCCTCGTGAGGTTTACCTAGGGAGCTTTGACTATCAAACACTGGTTGACCCGGATAACGAACTTGACTTCATTCGAGTATTGAAGAACTTTAGAGCCATGTACGAACTGGATGGTGGCGAACTAATAAAGCTATTCAAGCGGAGTGGAGTTTTGTGCTGTCCGGCCCAATTCTATAGTAAGAGCAATTGCGTGTTTTGATGCTAGTACGTAGGCCGAGGACTATGTATCTGAACTGGGAAGATAGGAGGTGGAACAAATGTTTACAGCAGACGGAGTAACAGAACGGTTTGGTTACAATAGTGACATTATTGAAAGCACTGATAAAGAATTTGACTATCAAACGCCCTGGTACAAGCAGCTGGGAGCTAATACAACCATTCAAGAGATGGTCATTTTCATGAAGGACAGAGCCAACCAAGAGCCTTACCCACAAGACGAGTTAGTAGGTGACTTGGAACTAATAGAAGTGCTCACTCGTGAAGTCCTCAAGTGACGGAGACAGACTTTGTTAGAGTATCCTATAGACGGGTATTCTAAGGAAAGCCTGGTCAAGACAGGTAAATATATAAGAGGTGCTTGTTATAATTGTAAGAAACTTGATATTAGTGGCAGTATATGTTGTTGCTGTCCTATATGGCTATTACTCTCTATGGGTATTCTTATGTCTATAGAGTATCCTTCGAGGAATAGGAAAGAATGGTCGGGGTTTGTTATTCATTCCCCCGCCCTTGGGAGGTATTAGAAGAATGAAGCAACTATGGAGTGAGCTTGGTATAGTTGGTAAGGTTGGGCTGACAATGTTCTTGGTCGGTGCTTCCTTAAATATTATATTAAAGCTCTCTTACGTTATTGAAGGGAGGTGAACAGAATGTCATTACAATTAAAGCATCCAGGTGACAAAGCAGGTTATCCAGCTACAGCTAGGACATATATCTCAGACAATGGTTACAGACGTATTGAGGTACATAGTGGTTTTGGTTCTGGCAGCATCACTGTCACTGGTGACGAGACTCCCTGGTGCTATATGTTTGACAACCAAGGCCAGTATCAAGAGCTAGTAGCTTATATCGACGGCTTGTGTAACTGGTCTGAGGTATGAACATTATCTTATTGAAAGGAGGTGACAAACATGAAATGTGAAACTTGCAAAAAGTTTAAGATATGTGTGACCAGAGGAACAGTTACAGCCGATACTAATGCCCCAAATAAATGTTACGAAGCTTTTTACAATGGCTACGAGCTTTCAGACAGAACGGAGAAGGGTGACGCTTACAAGTTGATGACTCCCTTTGACGATGACGACAAGCTAGAGTCTGCTATTTGTGTGATTGAGTCTTCCATGATGTTATTACACACACTTAACATGACTTGCTCTGAACTTGAGGCTGGTAGTTTGAATGGTAGCCTCGGGATGGTTATTGTTAACATTCAACGAGCCTTGGAAGTTCTTAGCTTGGCTGCGGGAGATTTGAAGGGTTGTGTTGATGACCCTAACTTCTGGACAAGTGAAAAGCTCAGTCCTATTGGTAGAGAGATGATGGGCTTGGGTGACAACGAGGCTATACAAGCTGAAATTGAACGGTTACAAGGGATGTTGAAGTAGACTTTGCTTGAACGCTCAGGCTATTGCCGGTAGTATAGCACGAAAGCAGGCTTGAGCGTTCTAGGGAAAGCCTAACAGTTGAAAGGTGGTGAATGAAATGGATATAGAAGTACAAGATAAAGTAAAGAAGATACTTGCTTTATCGTATGGCACTGACTTTGTTGGTGAAGCTGAAGCAGCATTACTCAAAGCACAAACCATGCTGAAAGGGATAGGGCTGACAGTTGAGGAATTCGAGCGTCACACTGAAACTGAACAGTCCTTAGCGGCTCTTGACGAGATATATGACACTACATCGGGAAAACGTAGTAACTTATATCTCTCCTTGATGGCTGTCATATCTAGTAACTTCAGGTGCATGGAATACTCGATAAGAAATAAGCATACCAAAGAGGTTCAAGCACGTTTGATAGGTAACAAGGAAGATATTGAGCTTTGTTTGATGGTTTACAAGGCTGCGGTCAAGTCAATGGAGCATTTAGCCGACCGCTACTTACACAACCTAAGAGTTAATAGTTCCCCATTGTTGTCAAACTCTCCATCTAAACTGAAGAAGTCCTTTATGTGGGGATTCTCAAGCGGTTTGAACCAAAAGTTCGAGGAACAGAAAGCTGCTAACTCTTGGGAATTGGTGCTGGCTACTCCGAAAAATGTGACCGACAAAGCAATTGAGCTTAGACTAGTTTCTGCTCAGAAGTCACAGGCTAGGTTAAGCGGAGAGGCACATGAAAGCGGCTCTGAGGCTGGTAGGGACTGGAGCCATGCTGATGCTAACAATGCTAGGGGCAAAGCCTTAGAAAGCTAGATGGGAGGTATTGAAAATGCCGGATGAAGAAAACCAGTGTACGTGTGGTGGGTTTATCCATCCCATAACTGGGAAATGTAAAGAATGTGGTTCAATTGGGCCTTGGTTTCCAACAGATGAACCAGGTATTTTAGAGAGTTAGACTTTGCTTGAGCGCCCAGGTGAATTTCGCCGGACAGTCTGGGCGCTCTAGGGAAAGCCTATACACGATGGGAGGTGAGGAATGAAAATTAGATTTGCTGTTGGTAGGAGGGCAATGCAAGATATTGTTATGCGACGAGATGTTGCATTGCGGGCGGGAGACAGTGTTGAATCGGCAGTAGAAAATGTTGCCCATGTTGCTCTACATTTCAACGTAGACGAGATGGTAGAACGATGTAAGAAAGGTAACGTTGACATCAATGATGGCTTTATAATAATTGAAGCAGAGTTGAGGCAACACCACACAGTAGGAGGTGAAGAGAACAATGCGCTTGGAAGAAAAGAATGATATTTATGACCACGAAGCACAAGAGAAGGAGCCTAAGTCTATGTCCCTTATAGTCCTAGGTTTCGGTGGGTTTGCTTGGTTCTACCTGTTACTCTGGGTAGGACTCAACGCGGAACTTATAAAAGATACATTGCACATTTAGACTTTGTTAGAGTAGATAGGGTTTGATTCGGAGGACTCTATCTGCTCTAAGGAAAGCCTAATATAATGGAGGTGAACAAGATGGCATTGGTATGTATGTACTGTGGGACTCCGGTAGCGGATAACCTAAAAGCAGGTCTTGATATATGTCCTTGTAGAGCAAGGGTACTGGAGAATCTAGAGAAAGCTACTTCTGGGCTAACCAGTGAAAATAAAGTAATACTCTTAAATAGAAGATATGAGGACTCTAGTTTCCAGTTGTTTTTGTCTGAGTTACTGACCGTATTCCGAAGGGCTCTTGTCGCTGAAGCTCTGGAATGTCCACCCGAAACCGACGCTCAACGAAAAGCTTGGTTATCGTGGAGAGATGTAACAAGGCTATGAATAAACTTCACTTGGAAGGTGGTGATAAAGATGCAAGAACATGAAACAAACATAGTACATAATATTGCACCAAGGATTCTCTTTGAGAAAGATTGGCGCACACACATGTACGAACTCGACGCGAGAATGAACAAAAGCAACAGTTCTCCATCGCGAGTTTTACTGGACATCGCTCTCAAAGGGCTTGGCGACGAGATAGTTGTCCTTTGCTATCTGCCTGAGACTGGTACTAAAGGTGAGAGGTATGCCACATGGGTTTGTAGGAACGACGGCAAACTCATCACTACTAGCGGTAATTACTTCAGACATGACGACAGAAAAGGAGCTGAAGAGAACTTCGTTACGAGGCAAGACCGTAGATAACAGACTTTGTTAGAGTGTCTAGTGACAGCGACGATGGGCTATCGGTCACTAGGCGCTCTAAGGAAAGCCTATAAATAAGGGAGGGGTACAGTGGAAGATGATGAACTAGCAAGTACAGAGCATAAGTGTGTGTGGTATGTGAGTTCGGCAGATGTAGTAACATCAACAGAAGATGTTACCGTCACTATCGCGTGTCATAGATGTGATGAGACAAAAACAGTTGCTTTCGATACTGACCTTATGGTAAATATGGCACTAATCTTTGATAGAAAAGGATTAAACTAATGAGTAGAAGAAGACATGGATTAGGTGTGCGCGTACCAACATCTAAAGATATTCTGCACACTGCTAAGATAAGAAAAGAGAGCCAAACATTCAGCACTATTATGAGATATAAAGTGTTGGGAGAAGAAGACCAAAGCTCTGCAATAAGAAGGGCTTTTGTGGATGGCTACAATGAGCATAGAAAAGCTCTTAGTTTCTTGACTAATGCCGAGTTGGATTACTTAGAGAAATGGGAACACACAATAAGGACAAGTTGAGAGGGAGGTGAACAAGATGTTTCCACCCAAAGAGTTCATAAGAGAAGATGGGGGCATGGACGTACTGGGATTTGCTGAACATATTGTACAAAAAACAGCAGATATCTGTGCAGAAATGCCTCTGGAACTTGAGAAGTATGAAGCCGAGGCAGCATTGGTGATGATTACTTGTCTCAAAGAATTGGAGATAACTCTAAGGATTATTGGCCATCAAGGTATGGCTAAGTCTGTCCACACAACATATGTGGAGTTTGAACTCCTAGTCATGCAGAGGATACCAAAAGAAATGGTAAACTAATGGAAAGAGGTGAGCAGAATGGCATTTGAATCACAACTCAAAAAATATCAAGTACTAGTCTATTATGGTAGCTCAATAGATAATGAAGAAGTGGAGGCTGAGAACGAACAAAAAGCCCTACACTTAGCTTACGTTGAGCTTGACTACACAGATTACTTCAAGCAAAATGTAATCGAAAAGGTCGAGATAACTTTAATTTAATTAGACTTTGTTAGAGCGCCTAGTGGAGAGGATGTCAACTAGGGATTACTTAGGTGTGGGAGAGTAGGGTTTGAATCCCTGCGGTATCCACCAGGCGTTCTAAGGAGAGCCTAATACAAGGAGGTGAACAGAATGATGGATTTTATAAAGTTAGACCAAGAAGAGGTACGTGCTCTTTTTAGGACAAGTGAAAACCAATCAGATATTGTACTAGCTTTGTACAAGATGGTATACCCTGATTGGGATGACATTAAATCTATTGAGGGTTATCCAACGATAAACCCAAAGACCAATGAAGAGATTTTCGGTATGTTTCGCATATTTGATAGGAACCATTGTCCCGACCAATCAATCCTACGAGGTGCGTTGTGGTTCAATAAAGGGTTCTCTACTCTCAAGGGCAGTGATGTCCCAGAGTGGACAGTTGACCCAACCACAGCTCAAGTGAACTATTAGACTTTGTTAGAGCGCCTAGTGGTGTAGAGTTCCCCTCTCATTTACGCTAGGCGTTCTAAGGAAAGCCTAAGATGTGGAGGCACGACAAATGGGATATTATGTTGACCCAGAAACTGAAGAAAAAGAGGACTTTTTGGAGCGTGAAGGCCAAAAGGTAGACTCTGGTGATATACCTTGGGATGAAGTTCCTAATGGTATGTTTCCAGTGATACTGGTAGAAAATCCAACATTCACAGCAGCTGTTATCTGTACTACAGATAAAGAGTTTCAGTACTTTTTACGCACTCCCGGAGACCCAAGACCAAAGACTCTATACCTTGTGGGCAAACGGGAGTTGTTAGCAGCATCAAATCAACTGTTTTTGAGAGACTTTGCAACATCACAGTGAAGGAGGTGAAATAACGTGGCTAATTCATTAGATGCTGACCTCATGGGCAAGCACGTGATAGTACATGGGAGAACGGTTCTCGCAGTAAATGGTTTCGGGTCTTTTAGTTTTACTGTGGGTCGAGGACTATTCATCGAAGATGCGGATGGAGCCAACCATAGCATTTCTGGCTTTGATGTTGAACGATTTGCAAACGCTGGAGAAGTTGCTAATTTTAAGGAGATGCAAACATGAGCTACGAACAAATTATGGGGAGAGGGAAAAGGAGACCAGTGGAGAAGCTGTATTGTCCGTCTGGGCATCCAGTACGTCTCAGAACACATGAGGACAGCACAGTGAAACCTGGATACTTTGCTGAGTGTTTGATATGCGAAGAAGACTATTACTTGTCTCAGTTGACAGCGGGTAAATAAGTGTTTGAATATAAGATTGAGGAGGTGATTGAGAGTGAGCATGAAAATGGGCAGTTGGTGGGTAAGAAGCATAAAAGATAAAAGATGGGATGGTACTGGCAAAGACATTGTTGGAGGTTTTGGAATACCACCGAAAGCTCAAGCTCACGTTGACAAGATCGAAAAGGAGCTTGGAGAAAAACCAGATGATCTTGAGTTCGGGTACATGAAAGATTAGACTTTGTTAGAGCCGGTAATGCCCCATCGCAAAGTTGTGGTACTTACCGGCTCTAAGGAGAGCCTAATGCTCCAGAAAGGAGGTGTTGCCTGCATGGGTAGAGAGGTGAAGCGATACGAAATGGAAGTATCTTTAACCATACATATATTTGCTGAGAGTGAAGAGCTAGCTAGGGACAAAGCTGCTGACTTAGAGTTCCCTAATTATGTGGGAGATACATTCGATATTAATCACGTAGTCGAAAATGAAATTGAAGATGGAGACGACAGAGAATAGAGTGCTCTTGGCGGCTTTCCGCTTGCTTGGTTAAGTGCCTGGTCACGGGGGTTGCTTGCGTTTTACGGTTATGCTATAATAAGGGAGCTAAGAAATTAACAGAATAGTATATAATTTGAGGAGAGAGGCTCTGCGAAGAGCGGCTAGACTAAACACGAGGATTAACGCAGTATGCCACTGCGCCCTCCCTGTGTGGAAGCTAGACGTTCTACGGAGAGTATTATAATGGTAGTAATCGTAGTCTTTGTACTTATAATGATAGCAGCAGCAGTAAATATCACATTCACTCTCGCCTCAGGTGATGCTGAGTGAGAATTTTAGTATGCGGTAGCAGATGGTGGACTAGTAGAAGCGCCATTATGCGAGAATTAAGCAAGTTCGATATGAAAACCACCACGATAATTGAAGGTGAAGCTCAAGGCGCTGATTTGATTGCTAGAGATGTTGGCAGCAAGTTAGGTTTCGACATAGAGCCTTATCCTGCCAATTGGACTAGGTATCGCCTGGGAGCTGGCCCAGTTAGAAACTCCAAGATGTTAACACAGGGCTATCCAGATTTAGTGTTAGCTTTTCACGAGAACATTGAGAAGAGCAAAGGCACTAAGGACATGATAGCCAAAGCCGAGAAAGCTGGAGTTGAAGTGAGGTTGTTTAGTGATTAAAATACCCAACCCAATTAAAATAACAAGAACTGGACTCACACTCACAATAGGTTTTGCTTTTCTCTGTCCTGCGGCGTTTTGTGCCGGTGTCTACTCCATATCTATACTGAGTGGATTAATGTGTGTGTTTATTTTGTACATAGAAATTACAATACAATGAGGTTATTCAGTGCCTAGCTCTGTGCTATTAGAAAAGTCCTTACTATATCTAGACAGTAAATGTGATGGAGCTGTCGATGAAGATGGCGTAGGCTTTAATGGCACAGACTCTCGCTTTGGCAAGTCACTAGCTGAACAAATAGGAGAAGGAGACACTCTATCAAATAGACAGCTCATAGCTGCTTATAGTATGATAGGGAAATATAGACGACAGCTAGAATCCGCAGGGATTGTTGCTTCAGAACTCACCGCAGAGAGACAGATAGCACTAGCAACGATTGAATTAGAGAAACCTGATACCAAAACCACAGGTACAATAAACCTCTCACGGGATGTTATGTCAGGTAATGACTATATAATAGTAAGATTTGAGTATGACAATCTCCTTGTCCAGAAAATGCAGCCTCTGAAGAAGTCTATTGGAGCTTACTTCAGGAAGATAGATGGTGACAAGTTCTGGGTTATAAAAATAGAGTACTATGCAACAATTGTTGAAAGGTTCCCAGACTTTGATATATCTCTTGAACTTAGTGATTATGCAAAGGCTCGTGGCCTAGATACAAAACCTATACCTAAAGAGCTGAAGCTAGTACCAACAGAAGAAATAGAAGATACAAATGCAGTAATACTTGAGCCTAAACCAGCACCAGTGGTGAAAGTTGATACTCACAAGGCTCCAGAAACCGCTAAATTAGATATGCAACAAATAACAATAGGAGAAGAGGAAGAAGAAGAAGCTAAAAAGCCTGAAGTAATAGCAAAACCTTTCCTCACTATTGGAGAACCAGCAAAACTAGCTCTTGAACTACGTCCGTTTCAAAACCACGGAGTGTCTTTTGTAGAACAAGTTGATGGTCGAGCTATAATAGCAGACGAGATGGGGCTTGGTAAGACTCCTCAAGGTATTGCATTTGTAGTTAAGCACGAATTTAGAGCTTTAGTGGTCTGCCCCGCCTCACTCAAAAGAAACTGGGAGCTTGAAATAAACAAGTTTTCTCCAGACAGTACAACAAATATACTAGATAGCTCAGATACTGACTACTACAAAGACTTCACTATCATCAATTATGACATTCTTGATAACCATGTGGAGAATATACAAGGGTTATATGAGTTGGGAGTTGGCTTTGACGTACTTATATTAGATGAAGGACATTATATAAAGAACACAAAGACCAAGAGAACTCAAGCAGTGTTGGAGCTAGACTGTGTGCCTAGAAAGATAATACTCACTGGCACACCACTATTAAATAGACCAGCAGAGTTATTCCCACTGTTGAGATTCATCAATCCTTGGAAATGGGATAATTTTGCTGAGTTCAAAAGGAAATTTTGTTCTGGTGGCATGACTTCATCCGGGTGGGATGGGAATGGTGCTTCCAATCTACAAGAACTACATGAATTATTACAAGACACTATGATTAGACGTAAGAAATCAGAAGTGTTACCAGAGTTACCAGACAAACAAATAACAGACATTATGGTTGAGTTATCGCATGACACTAGGATAACCTACAATAGAATATTCGATAACTATATAGAATTTCTAAGAGAACAAGAACGATATGCTGAAGCCAAAAGAGCTGGAAATGCAGAGCATTTAGTTAAGATTCAAGCACTAAAACAGCTATGTTCTGCGGATAAACTGAAGTCTGCTAAAGAGTTCATAGACACTGCTTTAGAGCAGAACGGAGACTCCGGTAAAATACTAGTATTCTCTCAATACAAAGATGTGGTTAAGGACATCTATGAAGAGTACGGTAGCAAAGTTGTTAAAATCACTGGCGAGAGTAGTTCATCACAAAGACAAAACGCAGTAGAGGAATTTCAAAATAACGATGAAGTTAAGATTCTTGTTGGTACTATAAAAGCAGCTGGGGTCGGGTTCACATTAACTCAAGCAGATAAAGTTCTATTCATTGATTTAGCTTGGACTCCCAGTGACCACGACCAAGCCGAGGATAGAGCGCACAGAATCGGTCAGAAAGAAGCATTAAATGTATACTATCTAATAGCAGATGAAACAATAGACCAGAAAATTAAAGGTATATTGGGTTCAAAAAGAAAGGTTATCAATCAAGTAATAGATGGCTCAACAGACGAAACTATAACAGACACATCAACTCTCAATGAGCTAACATCACAATTGAAGAGAGAGTATGCAATATGAAACTAACCCTTGTAGATAAATTAATTGTAGCTCTTGCTGTCATTGTAGCGTTTGCTATCTATTATCTTATATTCCTGGTGGTAGGATAATTACCTGTAATCCTCTTATGAGGTTGACGTAAGGAGTTTATTATGGCGAAAAGAGGCCCACAACCGGGTACTCCACAAGCAAAGCGGGGAGGGGAGACAGTCAAGGAAAAGTACGGCCCTGAGTTCTATAAAAAGATAGGCAAAAAGGGTGGCGATGCTGTCAAAAAGAAGTATGGTGCTAGTTTCTACGAAGAGATTGGTAAAAAAGGCGGTGAATCTACCAAAGCAAAGCATGGCCTCGAATTCTATGAGAGAATAGGCAAAAAAGGAGGCCGCAGGAGCACAGAGGAAGGAGATGAAAAAACTTGAGTGACAGTGAAAAAGGTAAAATGACGGTTGGTGCTGCTGGAAGTAAAGGTGGCAAAAGCACCATGAAGAAGTACGGCCCAGGATTCTATGAAGAGATAGGCAAAAAGGGCGGTACTGAAACATCTCGAAAGTATGGGCGAGAGTTCTATCAGGAGATTGGCCACAGGGGAGGCCAGAAAGTGAAGAAGCTCATTGAGGCAGGCAAAAAAGCCGAAGCGGAGGCGGCAGGCAAGGGAACCGAAGAAGAAGAACTATAAGATATTGTCGGGAAACCGACAGTAGAGCCAGGAATGGCTCTACTTTGGGCGAGTGGTGGAACTGGTATACACAACAGACTTAAAATCCGTCGCCTTAACCGGATTGGGGGTTCGAATCCCCCCTTGCCTACTGTCTCTGCAAACTGAAGAGCTGACGAGCCTGAGAGAGAACTGCGGCTGTTCACCGTGACTCACTAGGGTTGCAGAGACTATGACATTATATTATATTGGAGGTGATAACTTATGCTATTTAACAGTACTAGTGTACTCTGGGTGTGTGAAGCAAGGACAACAGCAGAACCAAAACCGCACGTTCATCTTGATCGACTGAAGTATGCGGCAGAGTTTGCCCCGTAGCCGTGGCTGGCAACATGGAGATTAACATTATACCGTTAGATTAACAAAACAACTTACAGGAAATGATTTAAAGGTTTAACGGAGTGCCTGGACTGGTGACCGGGTGCTCCCTCAAATCTTTAATGGAAGAGAGGTGATATTTATGATTCAACATGGTATGAAAGTAAGGGACAATTTATCTGGATTTGAAGGAACAGTCACAGCTATAAGTGATTGGGCTTTTGGCTGCATCCGCATCAAAGTAGAGCCAAACAGACTTGACGAAAAGGGTGCTCCAATTCAAAATCAAGTCTTTGATGAACAACGATTGGACATTATTGATGATAAGGGAGCGATTGTACCCGACATTGATGCAGACCCACCAATTGAGATGGGGTGGGAGGTAAAAGATTCCATAACTGGGTTCAAAGGAATCGTTGTGTGCAGGACTACACATATCTCAGGTCTAGTCATAGTCCAAGTGGCAGCTGAGAAGATGAAAGAAGGCAAGCCAGTTGAGGAACAAGCCTTTGAAGAAAGGCGCTTAGTGAAAATCGAGGCCAAGAAAGTCAAGCACAGTAAAGATGCTATCAACAGGGAGAAGGATGCCCCGCAAGGCGACCAGGTGGCAGCGGGGAGTAGCGTTCTCAATACGGGGAGTACCGTATAAAGTTTTAAGGGCTATTGGCTCAACGGACAGAGCGCCGGGTTACGAACCCGGAGACTACAGGTTCAAATCCTGTATAGTCCTCTATGATATACTCTTGGTGTAGTGGATTGCACGGTTATCTCTGGTATGGAGATGATAAGTCTGGGTTCGACTCCCGGAGGGTAAACTATGGATAGAGATAGAATAACATATAAGAAATTTAAACATGAGATGCGTTCTTTTTGGATATTTCTTTCGGTTCTTTTTAGTTCATGGATTATTATGTGTGCTGTTGGTATGCACTTTGGACTCATCGGGAGGTTGTATTAACTATGGCAAATATTGATGATTTAATAAAAGCTATTGAAAAAGAATTATCAAGATATGATAGTTTTACTTTTGGCATTGAACGTAATATTCATGGTCGCTGGGCGGCGGAAGCTGATTATTACAATATCAAACAGATAAGAACTGGTGAATGGTGTCATAAAGAAACAGAGTGGGTTGGCAGTTATGAAAAAGCTCTATCTAACCTACTTAAAGCTATAAGTAGATAATTAAGGGAAGTGTATAATGAGTGAGCTCGAAGACTTTTTAGTTGGTAAATCAGATGATAAAAAACCTTATAAATTATGTGATTGGCAGTGTGCTGTGCAATGGATTATTATCCTAGCAGTAATTGGCTACATTGTTGTGAGTTTTGTTATAAATAATCCTTAAAAAGAGGTGAAGTATGTCAGAATATAGATTTATCTCAGACCCAGGACACGGGTGGCTCGCAGTACCATATCACGAGCTGCTCATGTTGAATATAGTTAATAAAATCTCAGAACATAGCCACAGAGATGGAAACGACATTTATCTTGAAGAAGATGTAGATGCCTTATGCTTTGTGGATGCTTGGGAACAAGCAAATAAGAAAAAGATTAAACTAATTGAGGTAACTCTATTACAAGAAGCAGATATAAGAAAAATGAATTCCTTCAAACTGATTTAACAAAGGGGTATGATGAGTAGTATTCATGACAAACTAACAGCAGCAAATATCACAGATAAAGTGCACCTGGGGACAGCAAAAATATTAGATTGTATTCGTTGTCTAAAAGGAGAGGAACTCAACTGCGGCGTACCACCTGGAGATTGTGGTGATAATTTACCAGCAGCTCTGTGGGAAGCTATAAAAAAAGAAACTCAAGACCCCACTATAAACATTAAATGTACTTGTGCCGAGCCAATGATAGAACTTCACAGTGAAGTATCATTTAAGGGCAAACAGAGAATAACTTTGTCTATTTTTCAATGTGACTCTTGTGGAGATACGAATGAAGTAACGATTATAAGAGAGGAGGAAACGAATGGCGAATGATGATGACGAATCAACTAATAATAGGGTAACTTTTTTGGTGTGGGTAGCAACGGGAGTAGCAATAATTGCTTGTTTTATCGCTTCTCTTGCTGTAGGAAGAACTGCCGTAATGCAAGGACAAATAGATGCTCTACACAAAGCTGCGCTTGACAACATAGGTAAAGACATCGAACATGTCCAAAGTGATGTAGACATACTAAAGATAATAAAGCACTATCATCCGACAACAGGTAAACCAAAACAACCGGCGAAAATCGTACAATAGAGGAGTGAGGAAGTATGAGGTCTAAAATGGACGCAAAGAAGATCAAGCCCTGCCGCGTTTGGTTAAATTTTATATTGGATAAACTAACGTCGAGATTTAAATGAAGTCTAAAATGGAGGAAAAGCGTAAAGGTGGTAAAATAATATCAGGAGCACTGCTCATGAGTTCTGGTGCAGGTTATACTGCATGTATCTTTATGCTGGGGGTAAGTCCCGCATGGGCTTTTGTAGATGTTATATTTGCGACAATGGCGTTGTTGGGAGGGATTGCACTATCGCCTAACGTTGACTAAATATCGGGGTAGGTAACTCAGAGGCCAGAGTAGTGGACTTTTAATCCATTCGCCGAGGGTTCGACTCCCTCTCTACCCACTATGCAAGAAAAAAATATATGTATAGATATAAAATGTGAACACTGTAAGGGAGAAGGCAGAGTTCTCGTTGACGACGAATGGGATAAATATTGGGAACACTTTGGAGAATTACCACCACCAAGTAATCAGTTATACAAAGGTGGTAGAGTGTGGGAAGAATGTGTAATCTGTAGAGGAGAGCGCACAGTGGAAATAAAAGTTGGTATAAAATATGAGATAAGAATAAAGGAGGACTAAACAATGGCAGGTAATAAAAAAACAAAAGTCTACTACTTAAATGGAGACCCAGGTGCAGATTTTAGGGCTGTTAGAGATGATGAAGGCTGTCTAGCAATATTTCTGGATACTGGTGATTCTCTGATAGCAAGTAATCCATTTTCAAGGAATGAAGCCCTTGGTTTAATTGACTTTTTACAAAATCATCTACCGGAACCAGATTAGATGGGAGCAGCTTGGGTGATATTAAATATACTTGATGGTGGTCTAACATACTGGGCTATCACAAGTGGACAGGCTGTGGAGGGTAATCCTGTCTTGAATAGAGCCTGGCAATATGGATGGTTGCCGTTCTTTGCACTCAAGTTCACATCAGCCGCTATTGTACTTGGTGTGTATCGCTCATACAGAGCACACAGGAAGATAAGATATGCTATGGTTTTTGGTAATATATTAATTGGAGCTGTAGTGGTGTATGAGATATTAAACTTAATATGAGAGGAGAAAACAATGACTTTAAGAGATGCTTTGTTTTTACTGTCTGGAACTAACTACGGCGTGTCATTAGTTTTAGGAGTATCTGCGCTGAGGTTTGGTTCAGATGGCGTTGATGTGTACATAATTTTATTTAACGTTTTCTTTGGAACACTAAATCTTCTTGGTGCTTTGGGGAGAACAAGATAACGCTATGGAGTTTTGGTTATTGACAAGTGCAGTTGTGATTCTTATGATATTTATTTTAATCGCAGCGTGCCTATATATTAGGGAGGTGTAACATGTTTAAGAAAATAGTTCTTACCATAATATTATTACTTGCACTTGAGATGGCTCTTACTGGCGTGATAATTCTTAGTGCAACAGGTAATCCTTTGGCATTTATAGTGTGCTTTGGGATTGCACTACTTATGACTTATGGAGTAATTACTGCTATATAAAAATAAGGGGAGTTAGCTCAACTTGGTATAGAGCCGCAGACTCATAATCTGTTGGTTGGGGGTTCGAGTCCCTCACTCCCCACTGTGGTAATAGAGCGACAGGAGGAAACATGAAAGATTGGGTTAGAGGAATAGGATTTGGCTTTTCCGCTGCTTCACTGATTATAGGAACATTGTTGGAACCAATAATCGTGGGCATAGGTTTTATATTGTTAGTTATGACACTTGGATTCCTGTATGTTGGAGAGGTAATCGAAAAGCTAATCGAAACCCAAGAATAAAATGGAGAAAAACAATGAAAGTAACTTTAAATGACATTCAAGAGAATTTAGATGAGTTCCATTCAGCCGAAATGTTGGATGCAGAAGAATTTGAAGACCAAATAGAAAACATAAGTAAAGAGGTAAAAGGTGAAAGAGGCTCGGCTGAATTCGTCACCAGCCTCAAAAACGCTTTATGGAAAAGAATATGAAAAAGAGTGAATGGCTTAGTGGATTAGGATACGGTTCTGGCATTGGCTCATTGCTTGGAGGGATATCGAGCGGCCAAATGGTACTTGTTGGGACAGGCTCAATAGTATTGATTTTAACAATCGGATTCTTATATATTGGAGAGCTAATTAGAGAGAAAGAAAAAGCATGAGTGGTGATATAATTAGAATGAGCCTTCATTCACAAGTCATAGGAAAAGAAGGTAACAAAGAATATTTTGTATTAAAAGCTCCTGAAAGAGCTTCTGACTCACCAGCAAAGCACAACGCTCCTACTTTTTACATTGAGAGTAGAAGTTGCTGTGGAGTGGGCTGTTTAGTACCACAAATGGTTGCTCATAATGATGATTACATGAGTGGTCATTCACTCAACAGACAAAAGACTCTTGAATTAATTGAGTTTTTACAAAGAAATCTACCAGACGGAAGAGACCACGATGGGAAGTTAGATGAAGGATAAATATACTGACATGGCTGACGACTCAATAAAAAACCTCAATACATTTAGATGGGGATTATTGTATATGGCAGCTTTCCTTAGTATGTTTTCATTTGGTACTATTGCAGCTCTTTTTGTGTTGGCTTTTGCTCTCGGGGCTAGTTCAATACTAGAGTACGCAAGAATCTTGAAATTCTTACACATAAGACAACTAAAAGAAGAGGAAAAACAGAAAAAAGAAGCATTTGAAAGAGTAGCAAAGGGCTTGGAACTACTGATAAAGGAAACGGAGAAGAAGAAGAATGAAGAACGATGATACTGTTTGCTGTATGTGTGAAGACGATATTATAGAATTCCCGAATTATAAATTAGTGAGTCGCAATTGGTTATACAAATTGTGGAGTAGATTATGGAACAGATTAGCAAGCCCTAATTATGTTTTAAAAAAGTATTTTGTAGACAAGCACGGAGGATACGGATGGGAAGATTTAAGTATATGTACTAAGTGTTCATCAGAACTATATGAAAATGTTTTAGCTAGACGAATAATTGAAGAAGCTGGATTGGAGACGTTGAGAAGGAGCTGAATATGTCAACTAAGATAGCAGCAAACATTGCACTGTTGTTAGGTTTAGCTATAATAATCGCTGGACTGTATTATAGTGGATGACGGTTATCCACCCAATATGCCGCCCATTCAGAGATGGGGAGAAGAGCTCACTTGTTGGGCTTGTGGTACTCCCTGGACTGTCTCTATGGAAAGAGACCTTGGACAGACTTATATGAGGAATGAAGACGATTCCAAGTGTCCTGAGTGCGGTGTGGATAGTAATGACGAGGACGAAGCCAAGAAGCTAGAGATTGAAGAGGGTGACAACAATACTTGGCTGACCAGAGATGGTCACATAGTATATGATAAGAGATATTTTCCGTATGTATATCTAGCTTTTGCGGGAGAAGAAGGAAATTACGAAGACTATAGAGGCATGGAAAGAGAACTCATTGATGCAGCTAGGGAGTTGGAAGACTAAATGTTAAATCTAGGACAGGTAATAAATGACACAGAGAACCAAGAACTAGTTGTATACTTGGGCTTTTACGCTCTTGCTGGGGGTAAATATCCTAGAGAAAGAAGTGCAAGTTTTTACAGCGAAAAAAGAGGATATTTTAGAGGTCTTAATCCTCACTCCCAGGATGGGCAAAGACAATTCCAGATGGTTCATACTAATAGGGACGAGGAAATGAAAGTAGTAGCTATCCTTAAAGGAGTTGAGGGACTATACTTTGGTGAAATCGACACTGACAAAATTCCAAAAGAACACCTAATCAGACTGTTGGACGAATGTGAGAAGGAGCAGAAAAAGAGATGAAGTCTCGCAGAGAAATAACTAATGGTAAGAAAATAAAACCTCCAATGAGTGAAGGAGAGTATACTAGATTATACCAATTAGATAAGAACGGTAAAAAACGTGGAGTTATATTTCAACTCAATATGAGAACTAGATCACGCAAAGGAGGTACTTCATAATGGATGGCCATTCAAAACCCAAAATGAATATTCAAAATTACATAACTTTTGATGAACTATTAGAAAAGAGATGTCCGATTTGCGAAAATCCTCTAGTAGATAGAGAGGATTTAGTAGATGCTATAAATGGTGGACACTCTGTAAACATGGTTAGACACGAATGCGAAGATAACAGAATGTATGAAATATATTTAGAGGCTCAAGTGTTCACCATAACAACTGAGGAGAAAATATAGTATGAGTATGGCAATAAGGTTCTGTCCTCATTGTGGTTCGTCGCCACTACCACGCACAGGTATAGTTGGATGTGGTTGTGGTATGTACACCTGCGATACTTGTGGAGGAAAATTCAAGATACAAGAGGACGAGGAAAAAGAAGAGCTTTGGCCTGGAGCAAAAGGAAAGTGATTTGAATTGGCTACTTCACGTATACTGCGCTCAGATGGCACTATAGAAGAAGTGGACGTACACAGCCCATCTAAGTTTTTTGACGCTGTAGACCGCTCTCTACGCGCTGGAATACCCTATTTAAACGCTAAGATGGTAGACCCAGTTGTAGAGAAAAATAGACCACCAGCAAAAGAACAGAAACCGACTATAGCATCTACGTTGGTTGAATTAATGGAGCTAAACAGAGAATATACTGTAACTGAAATAAACGATTTGTTGGCTACTAAAGGTATCAAAAACTCTAAAATATCTAGTGTCATGGGACGACATGAAAAGAACTTCAAAAATGTAGGGTTCGCCAAATGGAAACTTATCGGCACAGAAGAAACAGATAAGCGACCATCTATACAAACATTTATCGCGAGCAAGATGGAACCAGGGCGAGTATACTCTACAAAAGAGGTAAATGAACTTTGTGGAAAAAATGTAATAGGCTCACTCGGCCACCACACAAAGATATTTGAATTTGTTGGAACAGGTTTAAACGGAAAGAGAGATTATAAAAAGTATTGGAAACTCGCAGGATAGACTATATGACAAACGAGCGTCGGCCTCACTGGAACCACCCAAGTTGGGATGGTTTTAATCACTGCACTTGTAGTAGTTGCGGAGGCATCGGTTGTGATTGGGATGATTGTTACAATGGTATAGTATACAGACCAGAGTGTTTGCCAGAGTTTCTCAGCTCATCTCTTTCAGACACTATGAAAGAAATAATAAGAGAATCGGTAGAAGAAGCAAAGCTACTGATAGAGATGGACGTAGACAAACTATTGGAGGGTATATAATGCCTAGTTCTGTTTTTGCACAGGTATCAGAAGAATTGGGATTTAATGAAAATGATTTTAATAACCTAAACTTTAGAGAACTACCTGATTTACCTTGGGGTGAATTTTTAGATGTACTCATTCCAAAAGTCGAAGAAGGGAACATTGCAAAGTTTAGATTACTATTAGGTTACGCTAGATTTGCATTGCCCAGAGACGAAGAAGAACAACTTCTTATAGAAAGAATGAAGGAGGCCATAGATAATTGTAGACATATATATGGTGGATAGCAATCCGTCAAAATGTTAAATGGCGTTTGGTCGCTTGGTTTTGCAAAGTCGCAGGTCAAGGCTATTGACAAGCGTTTTAAGACTATGGTATTATGTGTTTGTGTTGTTGCAGTTACTAAATAGTAGCAAACACCCGATAGGAGGATTCGTAGATGAGAGCTACAGCAAAACTTAAACTAAAGATAGGCAGACACTTTACAAACGTTGCATTATATAAAGCAACTGAAACAAAAGAGGTAACACGAAAAACCTTTCACATTGAAGATGATGGTGCTATCGAAACTAAATCGTTTTGTACTTATTGCGAAGCAGAAGTTGACGCAGACGATATAACGAAGAAAGTAATGATAGACGGTGAACTATATGAATTGACAGATACACAAAAGGACAAAATATTAAATCCTGCTAAAGAGATTAAGGTGTTGCACTTGATACCAGAATCTAAAGCAGGCTCACTTTCGCCCGGTAGTAATCGTTACTATGTACGACCAGATAAGACTTTGAAAGATGAAACCGTGTTCAATGCCATATTTGATAACTTGGCAGAAAGACAACAGATAGCAATAGTGGAATACGCTACGGGCAGTATCCCCTATATAGGATTTTTGACCAGCAAGGGGGTTTTACAATCACTACTGTACACGGACGAAACTAGGGAAGCTCCAGATATGCCTACCGTTCAAGTGCCACGCCCCATGTACATACTCATGTCGAGGATTATGAACGAGAAAATAACCAACGACTTTGAGATAAAAAATACTGGGCCTAACAAAATTTACAGAAAATTACAAGAGCAAGCCAAACCGAAGACAGCCAAAACAAATTGAAAGGAAGTTTCATGATTGGATTTAAGATTAGGAGCTGACCCAGAGCTACCATTAGTCAACAAAACGGGTCAAATAGTACCAGCGGAAGAAGTCTCAGCCGCAATCAGGCGAAGTCAAAAAGTTAAGAAAGACGGTATCAATGTTGAGATAAACCCCTCAGCAGCCTCGTGTAGAGAGCATTTACTCAGTTACATCGGTTCCTCGATAATGAGCGTTCAACGTATTTGCCAAAGCGAAGGTCTCGACGTTAGCAGGGCATCCACCTACGAAGTTCCAAGAAAAGTACTGGATGCTTTACCAGCAGCCGACAGACAGTTTGGTTGTGAAGAAGATAAAGATGCGTATTCCGGCAAAGTGAGAGTAGTCAAAGCCGACCCGAAGCAATTAGATAGGTATGCTGGTGGTCACATGCACTTTGGGTCTCCTTCATTAACTCGGCTCACCGACAAACAAATCCACGAAGTAGTACAGCTCTTAGATATAGGTGTTGGTAACATCGGTGTGCTCTTTGAGCAAGACCAAGAGGACAGCAACAAGAGGCGTAGGGAAGTCTATGGTTCCGCAGGAGCTTACAGACGGCCAGCACACGGGTTAGAGTACCGAGTTCCCTCTAATTGGTGGGTATGGCATCCGGCAACAACTTCTATGATTTTCCTCTTAGCTAGGACTATGATAACCATGTACTTTGAGAACTCTGTCTTAGCCAAGACTATTATTTCTCATCTAGCGGAGTCTTCAAAGCAGGCTATCAACTTACAAGATAAGTACTTAGCTTTGGATAACATCGCTTACTTAATAGAGTTGTTCCACAGACAAAAACCATTGCCCAATAGGGTATCTGATGGCACTTTGATAGGTTTAGGTAAGAGGTTTTTTCGCCTCGACGACCCATTCGAGTGGGCTTCAATTATCTACTTGGCCGATAACCAAGAAATTTTAGGAACAAATCTATTCACAAATTGGAAGGGTGTAGGATACGGAAAATCTGGTTATCAGAAGTTCATATCCAGCACATTGTCTCAAGACCCAGGATTTATGGCTCAGTACGGCTTTCTAACTGGATTAAGGAGAATATTTTAGTGCTGTTAGTGCAAGTAGGTAATCCAGATCAACTTTATCTTATTGAGTTTCCAATGGCAGAGTTAGTTTGGTGCTATGGAGATTTAATAAGTGAAGAAAAGAAAATGGAACTGGAAACAGGGAAAGAGTGTGACAGACTGTTCTTTCAAATTGAAGGAGAGTTGTGGCTTTCGATTCCAAAAGATGTTCATTACTACTTTAAAGAATTGAGAACACACACAGGGGCTTTCACAAAAAAAGTGATTACTCCACCAATGTTTTACAAGATATTTATGAATCCCACCGAAGTGACGGCTAGGATAGAGGATAAATTAGTATGTGCGGGATAGTAGCGTTAAGTTTAGAGAACAAGGTAAGGACAGAGAAAGAGTACGGAGATATTCGTACCCTATTGGGTTCATTAATCCAATCTACTAGTAAAAGAGGAGAACACGCTACAGGGATAGTTACCATTAGTAAAAGTGGTGACGCTGTATTGCTCAAATCGAACGCCAAATCAGCGGAGTTCATTGAATCGGAACAATACAATATGCTAATCCCAACCATAGGTGCTAGAACCAAAACTATCCTAGCTCATTGTAGGAGAACCACTAAGGGTTCAGCATCCATCAAACAGAATAATCATCCTGTATTAGTACACCCCTTTGTGGGGATACACAACGGTACTATTATGAATGATGATGAGTTGGTGAAAGAACACAAACTGTCCAGGGACGGCTCTGTTGATAGTGAAGTAATTATTAGGTTGCTCAAACATTACAACCCTAAGAAGATAACAAAGGAATCTATTAAGAAAACATGTGAGGAATTAGAAGGTGGATTTGCTTGCGTTACAGTTAATTTACACCAACCTAATATCTTGGGGCTTTACAAAAATCGTAACCCAATAATTGTTTTCAGAGTACCAGAGTTGGGACTTGTCGGAGTTGTTTCTGAGTACCTTTTCATTAGTGATGCTTTGAAGGCAGTAGGAATCAAAGGCACTAGTGATACTTTCCACATGCGCGGTGACAGAGGTTTAATCCTTGATTCTAATATACCCCAAAAAGGTATAGACTATGGAGACCAGGCGTTTCTAATTGACGATGCTAATCCGGTTGGAAAAAGTTTCGAGGGTTACTACACTGCTGCTGATAGAGCAGAAGTGCAAAGGAGAAGAAAAGCTGGTTTAGGGAGTGAGTTCGGACACAATCAAGGAGTAAATATTGATAGAAATAGGAGGCAGCACAGTTTAGCCCCAGGAAAACAGTTAGGGGATACTACTATGGAAAGTGCTAAAATAAAAGCACAACTACACTACGCTATGAGTTCAGAGATATTTAAAACAAGGTTACTCAAGAACGGTGGACATGCTATGAATAGAAATGATAAGGACAATCTCCTAGATATATTCAATGCAGCCTATCTGATGGGTCGTTATACCTCTGGGCAAGAGCTTGAGAATGTAAAAACACTAGAGGAAGAGGCATTAATATCAAATATGGAAGTATTACTCACAGAGCGAGCTTCTTTCCTACAGTTGCCTTATGATGAATTGTCTGAAAAAGTAAAGAATAGGAAGAGTTCTTAATGGGCGGGAAAGATGAAGTATTTTTAACACAGCAAAAAGATACCATAACTGCCATTCAGTATGAGCAGATTATGGATGGTCTATTGGCTACCCAAAAAACAGCGGTAGAGTTTGAGGTTCACATGGCTTGGAAACCACAAGATTACTGTCCTTGCTTACACTTCTCTGATAGAGAAGCGTGCATGTGTGAACTCATACCTAAATGTGTTCCCCAATGTACTATCTGCGTGAACCACAAGATGATATGTGGGCATCCTTACAACATGTACACCAAAAAAGCTGCCAAAGAGTGTAGGCAATTCCAACCTCTATGTAGTAGTAGCTGCCCTGAAAAACGTAGTGCAAAATCTTGTGTTAAATGCAAAGATAAAAGAATTTGCTCACCTTGTACATTTTCTCGTTGCGACGCTACCACTAAGAAAAGAGTTAAAAAAGAGTTCATACAAACTCTTGCAAGAGAGTTACAGCCCACTTTGAGGCATGATATTACTGGCAAATGTGCAGCTCTGGAAGTTAAGACAGAAGGCTCTGTGCCGGATGGAATAGAAGTGCCAACAGTAGCTCAAAGAATAAACTTTGGACTGATGAAGAACAACTTCGAGTCTATTATTAATACTTTATCGAATCATGGTTGTACTTTATCTCCAAGATGTAGCACTCACATACATTATCTCTTGGCTTACTATGATAATGGACAGACTGAGTACAACGAAATGGGCTTTACAATCCCTAGTATTGTGCTGAAAAATTTCTATCAACTACACAGGAGTTTTACAGATGTTTTAATCTGGCTGACTTCGGCTGTTGATATTACGCACATCACTAGGTGGCAAAAACATAGGAATTTCCAAACACTGATTGGTGTGAATGGGACTCTGAATAGAAAAACGTTTGGCAGCATACAACAACACATGGCAAGACATGAGGGAAAATACTCCTTTCTGAACATTAACAATGTACAGATGGACGAAACAGGTAACATAGTAAAACTTCACGTTGAGGCTAGGTATCCTGATGGTATTTTTTCTCCAAGTGTGCTTAGTGCTTTTTGTGTATTAGTGTCTGCTATGATGATGAAATCAGTTTCTCTTTCCAGATATGGATTAGTGGAAACAAGAGAAATGAATAACGTTAATCATTTAGCTAATAGTTTGGTGGCTGGCGGAGATTGGGAGCACAGAGCATCACAACCACACTTAAACACTAAAGACAGGAAAAAAGTCATAGATAGAAGTAAATACTTTGTAAACTTCTTAAAAGCAGAGATATTATCTTTGTCAGAAGAAGCTTACAATATCTTATTTTCCCTGTGTGAAACTCCTGTACACTCTCACTTCACTTCATGGAAAAATCAAGATTGGCGTGCAGTTGAGAAATTTTACAAACAAAAGAATCAGGAGCATGATGAAGTTATTACAGCTATCATAGAGACTAACCAAGTCACTGCGGAGACTCCAAAGAAATGGTTTGCTGAGGTCAGCGCCCATAGTGGTTTACCTGCGCGAACTATAGAAACTTATGTTTCATCCAGACGGGAGTTGCTGTGGGATGGTTCTGTGGGACAATTCTTGTCCCTCAAAAGATAAGTATGGTTATTAAACGACAATCAAACATATTGATAAAACTAGGAGTTTTAAAGACTAAACAAGCAGCAAGTGATAGAACTGAATACACAGATTGTGTTCCTGTGAACAGTGCTCACTACAAATATTGTCAATTGGGAGCGTGTTTGCCCAAAAGCTCTTCGAGTTGTTGTCAATTTTGTTCAGTGAGAAGCGCTTGTAGTGGTGTTTGTGCTAGTGTTGTAAAACCAAAAAAAGTGATGAGGAAAAGAAAACTAAAAACAAATGATACTGGGACTGGCACAATAGGCCCAATATGGAGAGATTTATAGGTGAAAGTGTTGGATGGTAATGTAACAAATGGACAAAATGTTGGAAAAATACTTACCTCGCGTAGTTCACAGGGAGGTAGATTGTACACTGTGGCTTGGGATACTGGATTAATTTCTCACTATCACTTAGAGGATTTATTAGGTAGTGGTATAAAGTGTTCCGAGTGCTTCACTTTCGGAGAGGATTTGCTTGTCTGTAAGACATGTGGAAAATATGTTTGTCCAGCACATGTTTTTAAGAAAAGAGGATTACATTTCTGTAAACAATGTTACACTGGAAAAAAAACATACAGGCGAGGACAATCTAGGGTAAGAGCTGAATTCACGGAAAGAACACGAAATTTGACTATCACTCAGGCTAGAGCAATACAAGAGGAAAGACGCGCCGCCGGGCCTAATGCTAATCCTGTACCTCCTATACCTGAACCTCCAGCTCAGGGTGGGCCAATTTTCACACACATAGGTAATGCGTTCCATACTACAATCAACCAAGATGGTACACACATCATGGATCGGGATGGTACAGTTCGACAACCTGTTGACATGGACAGGATTATGCGAGAATTTAACACTGAAGAGGATGAAGAAGATGAAGAATTTGATGACGATGAAGTGTTTGATGAAGACGAGTTTGACGATGATGATGAAGATGGGGAGCTGTAAGAATGGTAACAAAACGAAGTGTTTATCATAGTGTACCTTTTAGTAGTGACACTATAGGTAATCTGAAAGATAATGCTTTTAGAGTGCTCAAAACCAACTCCAAAAAGAGAATTAGAAATGGGCTATTACTAAACTTTGGAGCTGAAAGCATCGACTCTGAGCTAGCTGAGAATGTTGTGGTATTAAATCGCCCAGAGCATGTACAACAATCCAGTGACAAGGTAACTATGTTCAACTTGTTATCTGAGTACATGCCGTACACCACAACCAACATTAACGAACTCCCAGATTTACCTTTTTATGCCAAAGGTAGAACAGGCAGGAAAGGGAGAAACAAAGAATTAGTGACTAAAGAGAACATAGACACTGTTAATTTGAGACAGTACAGTTTGTTTCAAACATTCATTGAAGCTAAAAGAGAGTTCAGGATTTTTGTCATTAAAACTCCAGACGGAGACCCCAAAATTCTAATCTCTCATATTCGTGAAGCTCCTGGAGTTTTTGTACAGTGCGGGAAACGAGTTTCAAACGCGGGTGTAGATTTGATACACTTTTCTAGGAATGTGGCTGAACAAACACATCTAGATTTTATAGCTTTGGATATTCTTAGAGCGCCAAACGAAGAACTCTTTCTTTTAGAAATAAATAGCTGCCCAGGCATAGGAGCCTCGACAGCTGTTAGGTTAGATTCATTTTTACAAAGGTGGTGGGAAGTACTAGATGGGTAAGGGTAGAAAGAGAAAAGGTAGAGGCAAAAACAACGTTGTGGTTATTGTCCCAGAAGAAAAAATTGACATAGAAGAAAAAGTTGACACAAAGCCAAAGAGCGAAGAGAAAGATACCAGCAAGAAACATTCTCCGTGCCAAGAAGAGCTTCTCTGTTGTCTTTCTTGTAAGAGAACAGAAGGGTTCACTGATGAAGTGAATCACGGAAAAGGCAGAGGCAAAAGCTCCAGGCTTGTTCCGCCCTGTAGATATGCTGCCGCTAAGGTTCAATTTTACTTGAGCAACCACAAGGGTAGTTGGGAAGAAATGCTAGATTTACATTCAGTCAAAGAAACTACTATGGACAAAATAGTACAAGTTTTATCTGAATTTGATGCTGATAGATTTCACAGAAGATGTGGTCATGCGGGGTTAAATGATGTAAACAAAGGAACAGTACATTGTTTCCATTACTCCGTGGAGGCTATGTTGGAGGCTTGTATTGAAGAAACAACCAAATGTAAAAAGTTTTATCCACAAAATAATGTTACTAGTGTAGCAGAAGGGTTCGTGATTTAGGTTGGTAGTACAGAAAACAGCATACACAAGGAGAATCACATTAAACGAAAAAGGATGGGGCAAGTTAAAAGCTGTAGCTACTTGCAAAGCTCCCAGCAGGCATCCACTTGTGATGGCATGTTCAAAAGGTAATGGACTTACTAGATTTGCGGTGGTTATCATCATCAAAAAGATATACAACCACCTCGAAAAGAATTACACGAAAGCGCAAATCAAAGAACACACTACCGCGCAAACGGCAATGGAGATCCGTACCGATGAAAATATTTACGGTACTGGTGTTTGGACAACCGTATTAAGCCGCCTTCAAGGCACTTCGCCTGGAGTAAAAGTAAAAGAGGACTTCAAAACTAGACAAGTTGGACAATGAAACAGTAGTTTAGGAAAGCTCCTCTTTTTACACTCAAAAAAGCCCCACTTCGGGGCTTTTTTGTTGTCTAATATTCAATTGCAAACCAGCAGGTCAGCGACGCACTGAGACGGCTTCTAAGCGGCTTTTAGGACTTTTGCATACCCTAGCAACCCCAAACTTTAGAATAAACGAGTCTTTTTTTATAAAAAGAGACGTTCTCTAAACGTGTTCCAAATTGTCTTCCCATTCTCTTGTTTCAGTGTTACATAGCCGTTAGTTTGTGGTGAGGGATAACGGATACTCTGCTTCGCATAGTTCATTGACTGGCATAAGCAACCACCTTCTATCACTTTACAGTTAGTACTCTTGTAGCTCACTCCCATTTGGTGTGTGTGGGCTACGCACAACGCTTTAAAGTCTCCAATATCTATATCGTCCTTCCACTCCCTAAACCACTTATAAGCGTTGATGGGAGTCTTTAGTTCCACTTTACTGTTAGCTTCTGGATGGGCAACAATCAAATCACCGTATTGCCAGTACCAGTTATCAACTATAGTAATGTTGGGGAACGGACTCATTAGTTTCTCTAATATATTTGCCTCTAGTAAAAAGAATAACGACGGAGGGACTACCTTCTGGAGTAACCTTTTCGGTCTGTTATCATGATTACAAGCTAACATCACAATGTGATTCAAGTTCTGTGATAAATATTCTGCCACTCTCATTATGCCGTCCAGTTCTACTTCAAACGGTACTGAGTAGTCTTTCCTAAACACAGACAACGCATAGCAATCCATAATGTCTCCATTGATAATAGTCAAGTCTGCTGTTAGGTTTCTTTCAACCGCGAACTCAAGTTTATCATCGTACTGAAAAGGAACGTGTAAGTCCTGAAGTATCAATATGTCTTCAGCATTACTTGGTACAGGGTTCTTTCTCGCGTGCAGACTATCCTCAATGGTTTTCTTGTACTTGTCATAGTACGGCGTTGGTACTGAGACAGGTTTATCTTTTAAACTTACCATGTTTGTCCTTGCCCTGTCAATGGCGTGTCTAACCTTGTCCCTGGTCAGATCAATACCATACTTCGCACTTAGTTCTTCTCCTATTTCCGATTGGCTCTTCTTTCCCCTATTCCATATTTCTAAAGCTTCTTTATCAATTTGCAAATATCTTACCTACCTTTATATTTTTTCAGTATTGCCTGTCTCTTCCTAGCCGTACTGAGATAATTAAAATCTTCCGACAATTCATCAAAATTAGAATCAGTGTAGGATTCTATAACCTTTGTCATTACCGTTTTTTTATTAAGTTCTTTCTCACTCACAACGATTAGGTATAATCCATTAGTCTTCGCTATTATCCATCGTTTCTTATCTCTAGTTTTTTGCTTTTCCCAACCATCACTATCTTTGTGGAAAAATTCACTAGCCTCACTATGCTGAATACCATCAAACTCAGCTAAAAGAAATAGATTAGGAACATAAAAATCATACGTTAAGCTTGCTATAGTGTGTTGAGACACTATTGGATGAAATTCAAACAGTCTCTTTAAAATTTCTCCTAATTTATCTTCTCCCTTACTCATGAAAGTAACTTTTCAACTCACAATCTTTTTCTGTTATAAAATTAACCTTTATAGTCCTGATACCAAGTTCTTTGGTGGCTTGTAATCTGTGCCAACCATCAATGACATACCCACAATACATACACACTTCAATAGGTTCGAGAGCACTACTGGATATTACAACATTTTTGTAGTCGTCTACAGCGTCCCAATTAGGTTCAGGCTCTACTCCTTGTATAACATCACTGATATTAATTAAATTAACCACTGACCGCTTCCTTCCTAGCTCCTGCAACACTATCTAGAATACAGGACAAAGTTTGCCATCCTTCTACTCTATGAATTTTCTTGTGCTTGATACTTCTGTTCCAAGGTTTATCAATGAGGAAAACTGGTATACCTTTCTTGGCCACGTTGATCGCTACTGTGGGGTTGTCTTCAATAAACAAGTCCACCCCTAATTGTTTTGCTAACTCTGCTTTACCCGTTGAGAAAAATACCCTCGCGTCTAGGCCAGCATCCTTTATCCATTTAGATGTTTCTCTGGCATAAGATAAGTCTGCCTCTCTAGCTGTTATTACAAACAGTTCTGAATCTAAGGAGTTAAGGTGCTCACAGGCAAATTTGTTGACAGAACACTTTGAGGCTACATATCTGAAGTCTAGCCTGCAAATGTGTCTGTATGGTATCTCATAAGTTGTTATTGATTCATACGATATTTCAACGTCTAACAGCTTTTTAAGTTCTCTTATATATGTTTCTGTATAGTCGTTAAGTACATCGTCTAAGTCAACTGCTATTCTTAATCCCAAAAGCCTCTCGCACCCTGCTCTCTAGTTCATTTATATGAGGTAGTATTCCTTCCTTTGCGTTTTCTTTTCCCTGCCAACGCTCTTCACCGTAGGTATACCATGCCCCACTTAAATCTATAATACCTAAGTCTTTGGCCAAATCTAACACACAACCAACGTTATCAATACCACTACCATAAAGCAACTGAGCCTCAGCCACTTTGAACGGTGGTGCTGACTTATTCTTGACCACTTTAATCTTCAGCTCATGTCCTATAATTTCCAATGAGGGTTTAGCCTTAATCTGTCCTGCTATCCTCACATCAAACCTGTAGTAAGCATAGAACTTTAATGCTCTTCCACCAGGCGTTGTCTCTGGGTTTCCGAACATGACACCAACCTTTTCCCTTAATTGATTAATAAAAATCAGACTAGTGTTGGTCTTGTTGCAAGTTCCTTTTATTCTTCTACAGAACGGAGACATCATGGCAGCTATTGAAGCCACCATAGGTTTGCCTGCCGCTACTTCTGACTCCCTGTTTGGCAACAAAGCCGCCAAGGAGTCAACTACAATCATTCCCAATGAACCTGTTTTAGTCATTAAATCAATAATCTCGAATACCTGCTCTGCACTATCTGGCTGGCTGATTATTAACTTCTCTAAGTCCACCCCTAATTGTGAACAGTGACTTTGGGACAAAGCGTGCTCTGTATCAATGTACAAAACGTCCCTACCCTCAGCCTGTTCTTGAGCCACTAAGCTCAATGCTAGTGTTGTCTTACCACTTGACTCTGGCCCATATATCTCTACTAGTCTTCCGCGTTCTATTCCGCCTATACCTAAAGCTATATCTAACGATAAAACTCCTGTTGACACAACTTCCTTTGAGGGCTGCTGTACTTTATCCCCAGGTATAAACATTACCCCTTCTCCATGCTTCTTTTTTAACAACGTTACTACTGCTTTCACTTCTGGATTATCTAACAAATTATTTCCTACCCTTCTCTAAACTTCTTGGCTTCTGATTTCGCCACAATATTCGCAATAAATCACTGCTTTGATGACACTGGAATATTGTCCTGTTGCGTAGCTTGACAATCCCAACGTCTTCCAACAATGCTCTTCACACTGTTCGTTTCCTATATCCATACTCTTGATAACCATATATATCTCCTACCTTCCTTTAACTTCTTTAAACGATTTAATAAGTAATTCCACAAAGAGATTTCTCTGCCCTATAGTCTTATAGTCGTAGAGTATTGTGCCTGGTGTCCAACCATTGTCAGTTCTTCTAGTATAAGCTCTTATAGAGATACCATCCCTACCCATGAAGAAAGGAAAGTTATTTACTATCTCTTTGTCAATTCTTCTCTTCCAAGCACTGTATATATCATAATCGTTTATTACAAACTCTATTAGTAGATGTAAACTATATGTAAACAACTCCAAGCTGTCTGGGTGTCCTTGGCAACTACATGTTGTTTTTATCCACTGTCTTTCATTTATAAGTTTTACTAACGGTCTTATACTTTCATCTATCGCCAAGAGCCATAATCCGTCTGGATGGCTATTTCTTATAAAATTCCTCGGTATTACTTTCTTTTTTATATGTGTACCCATGATTTTCTCCTAACTATGAGTCCTATATTTGATTCAGTTACATTATTGAACTCAAAATTAATATCCCGTATAGAATAACCTTCTTTGAATTTTTTTCTAATTAACCTCACTTGTTCTTCTGTTAATTTAGCTTGGCTGTGATTCTCCCCTACCAAAACTCTTCCTTTGGCAATCATGTCTTGAACATTGTCTTTGTTTGTTCCTAAAAATAAGTGGTCTGGATTTACACAATTAATAACCTATCATTTGGCTTCAGCCCAACTTCTACCAACTCCTGTTGTAACTATCAAAGGAACTCTCAATGGTTTTTTCATAGGATTTTCCATTAAGTATTTCAGCTCCTTTGATGCTTCTTCTTGCATGGTCGCCAGGGTACTGATAACGATTTCATCATGGACTTGCAATAACATATCAATCGTATTACCAGAAACCATTTCTTCATCAACTACTATCTGAGCTTTCTTAACTAATTCTCCGGCACTACCCTGGATTTTATGGTTGAAGCTCTCTCTTTTTGCCGACTCTAACATACGGTCTGGACAGGAACGCAGAAAGGGAATGTCATAGCGCCTTCTGCGTCCTCCTAGAGTACGCGTATAGCCTTTACTTAACAACTCTTTGTGGCTGAACTCAATAAACTTTTTAACGTCTTTATACACCTTAAAATATTCGCTTACCAATTCTTGAGCTTCCCACATTTCACACTCCAAGGTCTTTGCCAACCTAGGTACTCCCATACCATAAATGATTCCAAACTGTAAATCCTTAGCCTGCCTCCTTAACTTATAGGTTACATCATCTGGGTGCAACTTAAACAAATTACACGCTGCTTGTACATGGATATCTTTACCAGGCTGACAAATCTCCATTAACTTCTTATCTCTACTCATGTGGGCTAATATTCTTATTTCTAATTGGTCATAATCAGCAGCAATAAGAACTTCATCTTCCTCACATATAAACGCTCGTCTAATAATGTCGGTATTCCTGGCTGGTATATTTTGTAAATTAGGGTTAATAGAACTTAGTCTCCCAGACTTAGCTATGAATTGAGTAAGGCTCGTGTGAACCCTATTGTTTTCATCTAATCTTTTTAATATACCAACAACATATGTACTATCCAGCTTGTCTACTGTCCTATACTCTAGAATCTTATCAATTAATTCTCTTCCAGCAAAGTCTTTCAGTATAGGTTCACTAACGATTAAATTACCATCCTTAGTTCTCTTCTTCAACTTGATGCCACTGTTCACTAAAACGTCTGCCAATGCCACCTTACTATCAATGTTAAACTTCCTACCTACTATATCATATATAGCATCTTCTAATATTTTGATTTCTTCCTGCAACGTTTTGTGCAATTCCACGAGATACTCTTTATCAATAAGAAACCCTTTTCTTTTCATTCTCATTAGAACTTTAATCAAAAGCATCTCTACTTTGTCATACAAACCTACCAAATTTTGTTTATCGAGTTTAGGTTTCAAAAACTTAAACAATTCAAGTGCTCCCAAAGCATCCTTGCCTGCATACTTTAGAGCGTCCACACACTGCATGTCCCTGATAGGACAACGTTGTTCTTTGAATGATTGTACTCCAACCCCCAACCCCCATTTTCTATCCTGGTCGTCTAAGGCCAGCTCACTCCACCTTTGAGTTTCATCATACATAAAGGTCATAATGATTGTATCAAAGATAGGAAAAGAAACATCTATACCATTCTTGTGGAATATCTCTAAATCGTAAACAGCGTTATGGAAAACTTTAAAAGGTAAATTACTAGTCAAGATAGGTGTTATTTTTTCTAACACGTAATCAATGTCTAACTGTGGCTCACCAGTATCATGTGTGACAGGGATATACCAGTACTTATCATTCTGAGAAAAACTTATACCTACTAGGTCAGCTATCCTTGGGTCGTTACTTGTTGTTTCAGTATCTACACCTAAGTAGTCCTTTGGGTTAACTTCCTCTATAAACTTCTCCAACTGTTCTTCCGTTTGTATTAATCCTTCTACTGGTTTCCAATTTCTCCACACATCGTACTCAAACGAAAGTCCTGATTGTTCCACTAAACTACTTGTCCCTCTCTTTGTTCTTCATAGGGTATACTTGGGTCAAACCCTAACTCCAAATCGTCTGGGTCAGCAGCTCCCCCATATATACAATCCGCACATCCAATGTCACCAGCGAATTCATACTCACACTCAAATTCATCACCATCTGGAGTCCACGCCCAAAAGCCCAAACATCCCTCTTCACTTCCCAAATTAATCCAATCCTTTCCTTATAACATACAGTATTTTTGTAAAAAATCTATCTGTTCTTTATTAAACCCTGCGTCTCTGGCGTTTCTCCTAAAATCTGAAACATGTTTATCGTGCCTCTGGCCATTGATTTTTTCCTCTAACCAACGTGCATTCCATTCTCCCTTAACTGCGTTAGGATGTTTATTGTAACAAGTCATACAACATTCCACGTTGTGCCAAGCTCCATTTTCACAATGATACTTTACATTCATTTCCTCTCTGAACTTACCCAAGCTTCTCAAGCTCCTTCTTGTGGTACGACAATAGATTCACTAATGATATTCCATGTTTGTCTACTGCTTTCTGAGCAACAGCTAACTTCCTCTTTCTAAAGCTGGCTTGCAAAAGCTCCATTCTTTTGTCTTGGTATTCATCTTTGTGCTCTGCCATAATCTTATTATTAATAAATCTTTCAGTGACTTGGCTCTTGCCGTACTGCTCTAGTAGTGCTGTCTTTGTTGCTTCATACAACTCCGCCAACCACACATCAAACTCATGTTGGAGCTTCTGCTCTAATAACGAAGCCTCTTCTGATTTGATAGAGTAATAAGCGTAGGTAGCTGCATGTTCTTTTAGTCTATCTGCAATATCGTTCGGGTCGCCACTGACAGCCAATTCTTTGGATAAATCAAATATTATCTTATCATTTCCTATTGTTATTTGAAACTTTAGTGTATCCTCTCTTGCCATAACCTTTCCTCCCAATTACTAATATATATCTCAGTTTACTCCTGTCCACCAAATTATGTTTAATCATTGTTTCTATTGTTTTTGTTTTAAACAAACTTAAACCCTGCGATTTCATCATCCCTGATAACATCTATATTCCACTTCATAAGCGTATTAGTCATGTCCTTCCACTCTTCACCAGAATCTGTTATTAGCTCTGACACACGATTAAGCTCATTGTATACTTCAGTACTAACCCTAAGTTCTTTTGGTTCATTATAATTGTTCTCTCTTTGAAAATCTCTAAGAGCCATTTGAATCCAATCCATTATAGTTTTTTCAACCTTTACAGGAGTTAATTTAATACGGTCATACTCTTCTAGGTTATTGTCTGCCTTTAATCTATCAAAAGCTCTATCAATCACAGCTTTTCTTTCTTGTAAAAGGTCTCTTACTTTAAACTCTACTGTCTTCATTATTCCTCACCTTTAAATTCAAATACTTCATCATGGTCGTGAGCAGTGTTGTACTTTCTTTTTTCTCCCGGCACTATGGGAACCAATATAACTTTATCATACTTTTTTAGATAATCTTTTCTTTCAAAATTATCAAAAGACTTTTGAACTGAAGATTTTTCCCCAGCAATAATTAATAATGTTCCATCATCCCTAGTGGTAACAAAAAGACTCGCCACAGTACTCTCTCTACATCTTTGTATTTCTGTCATTACTTTTTCTCCTTCAAATATAGTGTGGGCTTAGAGAAGTTGGCAGTTGCTCCTTCTAACAATGCTCTTTCTGTTTCTGCATCATTGACAAAAGCTTTAAGTTTAGTTTTGTTTACAGTGACACATTTCTGCCAATCGTCAGGTAATACATCCATCACAGTTTGTACTTTATAGTTGACGTATTTCTTAACTCCGAAATCCACTACATTGTGGTTTAAAGTTATCTTGGTAGAGTCTAGCTCATTGGCCATACTCATAAAATAGTCTTCTATCTCTGACTTTTGTTTGCCCAATAATTTTATCTTCAGTCTAATATCTTTCAGCGTCGCTGCTGCTACATCAGGGTCACTGGTAATCAACGTACTAATATCTACGTTATCATTAATCCTTCTGTATGTATCACAGCCGTTATTGTACGGACAGGAATAACAAAAATCATTAAGCTTCTCAAACGGTTCTGCCTCACCAATTTTTCTCCAAGAAGATTCTAAGAATGACAACAGTTGTTCTCTTTGCTCAACATTATATTCATACGATATTTTACCATACCTTATCATATACATTGATACAAACAACTGCTTCAATGGCCCGATATGGCTAAAATGCTCTTCATGTATAACACGGAACACAAAATCATATATAGACATTTGTACATCATCTTCTAAGTCCTTTACTGACTTAGTTAATATACCAGTCTTATAATCTACAATTTCCCACACACCATCACCATGATAATCAACACGGTCAATGAATCCTCTAACTGGAATATCACCTAGTTTGCCTTTCAAGTTCTCTAAGAACTCAAGCTCACACTTCACCACAGACAAATCGGTTAGTGGGTTTTCAGATTCGTACCTAGCTATCATCTTCAATCCGTCTCTATAATAATTTAAATTAGCTAGACTACCCTTTGTCCATTCTTCTTCATATAATCCTCTAAGAGATTTTTCTCCCGGGCCTTCCTCATAGAATCTTCTTAGAGCTTCGTGTACAATTGTACCTAAATCTGCTTTACCCAAAGCGGTACTCCTTATTCTTTCTTCCGAGCTTTTGTTTAAAAACAACTGCTTAGGACATTTATCAAATTGAGATATTGTCGAAGCAGATAAATATTTAATCTTCATTTAACCTCTCCTTTTTATTTGCCTTAGTTTTTGCATACTTAATTAACGCTTCCTCACCTTGTTTGATATGAGGTTCTAATATCTCCATTAATTTGTCTCGTCTGTGTACAGTGTGAGAAGTATAACCAAAAACACCACAACATTTACCACAGATATTGGGAGTAAAAACTTCTCCAATAGCTTTATCTACTCCCTTCGGAAAATATAATCCAAAATCATCTGGTATTGTTTTACAACTATAGTGACCGCACAAATAATCTCCACAGACTGAACACTTTACAACAGAAAGACGTTCTTTGCATCTATCACATATATCAACCTTTTTCTTCATCGTACTCTCCTTCTATGTGCTGCTAAAAGTGTGCCTATTATAAAGCACCCTGCTCCTATTTTTGGTGGTAATCCAAAAAAGAAAGACAGAGAACCTAATAAATAAAATACTAGGTCTATCAATAGTCTAAATCCCCTGTTACACGTTCAAACTCTACTGCGACTAAATCCATTTTAGTAATATCAAATATTTGTATCTGCCCTTTAGCTATTTTACCTGTTCCTCTATGATAGCCAGTTTTACAAGGGATACAACAACGAATATCAGTGACTTTTGCTCTAGTTAGTTTCTTACCACAACCAGGACAATACTTTAAATTCTTCATTAAGCTATCAACGCCACTACAGCTCTATATGAATCATCTTCATCAGAGTCAATGACTACTTTAGTGGAATCAACGTGCAGTTGCACACTGTCTCCCTTGATACAATTCAATATTCCTAATAAGAAATTACTGTTGACGACAAACTCAGCAGAACCAGTACACTCTAATGTTGCTCTAGATGAATTACCTTTCTGGCTATCTCTACTAATTGTCATCTGCTTTCCATCAGCATTTACTTTCAAAGCTGATAATTGATGTTCTATAGAGGCAACAGTTGGTATTGCTTCTAATGTCTTTTCTCTATTGATAGTTATATTCTTTGCTCCTTCGGATGGTGCTAGGTTTTCCTCAAAGTTTGGATAGTTACAACCCACTACCACAGACTTCAGTATAAAATTATCCACAGAGAACTGCACCACAGTACTAAATACCTCCATCTTCACAATCTCAGACGGTGGTAACTTCAACAGAGCACTAGCGGCCTGATATGGTATAACCACTTCAAACGGATTGTGCTTGGTATTCATTTTCTTGTTGCACAGCACTAGCTTGTTGGTTCCTAGAATATTTATCTCTTTCCCATCGCCTAATAGAAAAAGTGAATTTTGGACAAGCACACCAATCCTGTAATCAGTAGCCCACAGGCAACTTTTAACGGATTCCGTAAAGTCATAAAAAGGTAGTTCTACCTCTTCCACTAATTCTTCATCAAATAATGTGGGAACTAAGTCTGCTTCTCTGGTAGAAAATGTGGCAGTAGAATTATTATTATCTGTAACTACCAGTTTATTTTCTTCCTTATCACATTCCAAAGTACATGTATTCCCTCTTAGGCTAGACACAAACTTACTAAAGTCTCCAATAGATACAGCTAAAGAAAAGCCATTCCTGCCAGTAGTCTCTATCTCATACTGAGACTCCACTACACCATTTAGTGTCCTGAATGTCATTCTCTTGCCTTTCTTTATAATCACAATGTAAGCAAGATTGTCACTCACTGCACTTGGGGGAGCTGTTTTTAACACCCCCGAAACTGCTCTTTTAAAATCAGTTAGATTTACTTCCAATTCCTATTCCACTCCTATAATGTTAATTCTTTTTGCTCGTTATCTTTATTCCTAAGTTTAGCCACCGCGTTATAATCATCAAACTAATGGTGTCTCCACTGTCTGGGGGAGTTAGCCCAATTATTCAAGTGCCTTGTTAATCTTGGACTCCCCTCAAAGCATTGTACATGGGTATTTATATTGTAATCATGCAGCATGTTAACTCTATATAAATCCTCTTCATGGGTGCTGTTATAACCAACCAACACAAATGCTCCTAGTCTATTTCTATTAATTGGGAATCCATTTCTCCTTAGAGTTTCTATTCCCTTTTTAACTGTCTTCTCTAACTTAATATCATCGAAAGCGAATCTAGTATACGGTGGATTAGCATAAACAATCCCTTGTGCTATTTCATCTGTCATAATTCTCATGTCTATACCACCATTAAAATCAACCTTCAACTTTAGCTGTACTATTTCTTCCACTCTATCTTTCCAATCAGGATTAGCAAAGAAATTATTATCCAACAATATAATTTTATCACTCTTTGGATTATATATATCGTGGACAGTAGCGACTGAACGCATCTTGCCTTCCTTCTCTGCAACAACACAGAAAGAACATTTCCGTATACAACCTCTAGACGTAAACCCAATCCCATGATGTATATTAGGATATAACTCATAATCTGGTTTTATATATTCTATTTCATCTGCTAAATTCGTTTGTAAATCCCAGCCAGTTCCACCTACTTCTGCATCTGGATAGATATTTAACCACTGGTCAACCTTTGCTCTATTCTTTTTAAAGATAGTAGAAATGAATACTTTATCAGGTCTCACATCTATATCATTGAGGTGAGTAAGATAACCTAATTTTTTGTAATGGGCGCTAATTTTCATTAACGCCACATTACCAATCTTAGTTTTATCCATATCTATTAATAAGATATTTCCTTCAAACATTATTTTCTCCCTGTAGAATCCTCAATGCCTAAACCTTTGGCGGTGTCTCTCAGACTACTTGTGTCGTCTCCAGCTCTATAACCAGAAGCAAAAGCAGTAACAGTTTCCCCGACATTCATAACACCTGTATCTGAAGCAACATAAGAGAATGTATCTCCACCTCTGAAGCCCATGCCCATTCCTTCACTCCAAGCGTCTTGGTTAGCTCCTAAGTATAAGAACTTCCAGCCACACTCTTCTTTACTATTGATCAATCTTCTAACATCATCAGCGGTGTACTCAATGGATGAATTCTCCATGCCGTCAGTAATAACAACAACTAATGTTCTTGTTTTTTTAGTGACCGCACACCCGCACTCTCCACACTCAGTAAGTCTTCCTTCGCCAGAGAATTTATTGACAGTGTGCCCTACAGCATCTAATAGATTCGTACCACCTCTAGGTCTAAAACTGTTTCTAGAGAGATTAGGTACTTTTCTAACATCTTTCTGTGAATGCACAACCCTCACATCATCTGATATGTTTGCCTCTACCGGAAGAGGAGGCCACATAGTAGTCGTCGTCGTTGGCTCAAAAGGGTCAGGGCGCTGTTTCTTTTTTGTTGGTGCTACTAACCTCCGTTTGTTGTGAGATTTATCAAACGTAACTAACGTCATTCTAGTTTTTCCTTTTTCTCTGACTTGCTCATTTTTAAACTCATTGAACATACCGATAGTGGCGTCCCTAATCTTTTCCATTGAACCAGACCTGTCAAGTATTACCACTATATCTAAATCCTTATTCTTTCCCATTCGCATCTAACCTTTCTATTGTTTTTTCTCTTCTGATATTGTCTATAAACCCACTTACCCGACTAACACAATTAGGACACAAACCAAGCGAACTGGCTCTCCCCAATTGCTGCACATTGCCCTCAAATGGAGTAATGAATTCATCTTTTACTACAGTATCACAACCATCACAAAGTATTCTCAATCTTTACACATATCTTCTATAGGTTGGACAACATAGCCCAAACTCTCTTTTCTTGTATCACTCTTGTTAAGAAATTCCTCTTGTACATTTTGATATTTAGTCATTGTAGTTTCTTTGTCAAACCCACCAGGTAAAAAGTTTATACCCTCTGGGTCGTCCCTATAATCCCAAACACCACCAAGACTAATAGGTTTGCCCATATCGTCTGTGTCTACTTCTAGAGCAAGACCAAGTGGATGAAAAAACTGTCTATTAACTTCCTGTAAATATCCTCTCTCTAGAAACTCTATAATGTGTATCCTATTTACTTCCATTATACTCCTTTTCGTATTTCAAAAGTTCCTCATGCCTTTCCTTCGAAATTATATGCAGACAATCTCTGTCTGCCTCTGTTTTCTTCCCACCATTAGAAGGATTGTATAAAACAATCAATGGCTGATTTTGGTAAGTTTTTACAGCATTGAAAGCCTGCTCAACTCCTTTTAAAAACCATTTGGGCAAATTAATTTTTTCTTTACATTCTAGAGAATATTTTTCAAACACTCCATCTATTTGTAAATCTGTGTAATGCCCAACTCTTCCTGTAGAACTTGCTATTTGCTTAACAAGTGGATGCACTCCACCAGCATGTTCTAACCCCCATTTACAAGCTTGTCGCTCATACTTCTTACCTTTAGCTCTATTAGCTTTGCCAATATTTTGACTTTTGTGTTTGTTCTCTCTACTTCCTTTGTTTCCTTTAGACTTTATTCCCAAGGGAAATCATCAGTATCCATAGGAATATCTTCCTCAGTGGTTTCTTCCAACTTTTGCCTTATAGTGGGAGAAGGTTCAGTTTTTTTAGAAGTAGGTTTCCCCTCACCAGCACCGTTGTTGCCACCAAAATCTATTTCTCTACAGATAATACCGTTCCTGTTCCACCAGCTACCATCCTCTTTTTTACCAGACACAGCTTCAAGCTCTCCAGTAATGGTGACTCTAGTTCCTTTTTTAATATAGTCATAGGCTATTTCTGCCAACTTCCCATACGCCGTACAATTAATCCAATTCGTCTTTTCTTTTTCCTTAGACACAATCCTGTTGTTGGCTATCTTATAATTGATAACTGCCATTTCATTTGCTAAATACTTCAGCTCTGGGTCAGCTACTAGATAACCTACCACACAACATGTGTTAATATCATTCCTTGCCAATTACATCATTCTCCCTTTTCATTTTTTTCAATTCACTTTTACTAGATTTTTCATAGTTACATTCTTCACAATACTCTTCAGACATCCAAGCTCCACATTCAGGACACTTAAAATCCTCTACACTCATCCGACACTAAACACATCCTCGCCTATCCTTTGTAAAATCAACTGATTTTCAGAACCAGCCCAACTCTTGTGTTTTGGACTTTCTTTTTCATATCTTCCTATCACCAAAGTTTCTATCTCTACTAACTCCATTGGTTCATTTTTGAATCTCTTCATAATGTCTTCTAGTTCATATCCAGTGTACAGCCAAATACTACTTTTGGGAAACTTGTCTTTGAATCTTATTATTAGCTCCTTAACGCTTTCCCACTGGTCAAGAGGTTCACCGCCAGAAACTGTCAAACCATCATATGCTCCTGCATTATTTTTCTCAAAATAATTCATTAAGTAATCAACAGTCGCTTCGTAGCCGTCGTGTGTGTTCCATGTGTGAGAGTTATGACAACCTTTACACTGTAAAGAACACCCTTGAACCCACAAAACATACCTCAACCCTGGCCCATTTACTATACTATCAGTTGTAATAGAGGATACTCTAATTTTCTTCTTCGACATTTTTCACCCCATTGTGATTTACTCTGTCTTCCAGCTCACTAATTTTAGCTGGGTTCCACTTATCTGTTTCAGCTAAATAACCTGTTATCCTTTGTATATATCTTATATCTGTACTTTTACAACTTGGACACTCTATCGCTTTTTGCTCTGTCACTATCATCACCCCACGTGTATTATTTTTGTATCAGGACAATTCACTCTAAGATACTGCACTACTTTCCATGTATCTTCATAGAATACTTCTAATCCCATTTCTTTTATAACTACGGATTTGTGTATTGCAGCGTCCTCATGTGTGAAATTCAAAGGATTAAATGATACTGGATTATTGATGCCCCTTTGGTTTAGTTCATTTAATGTTCCTTCAGCAATAGAATAAACTCTGCCTGTAATTATAACAGCGTGTGACTCTGGCATTAGCTCAGGCCCACCTATTATAACTCCATCTATATCATACCCTACTCTTAGTAATTCCACTTTGCAATCTCCTCTATTAATTCTGTATCTCTGGATAAAATCCCTAGTCCATGCTCAACTCTCATCTCATACTTAGGCCAATCAATCTCCTTGAAAGTTTTTCCTACTCCCCAATCATAAGACATAGTATCATGAAAAAGCACTACCCCACGTGGTGAGAGGAACGGACTCCAATCATTAAAATCTTTCATAGACTGTACATCATCGTGAGTACCATCAATGTGGAGTATATCTATTGATTCTTTCCAATCTTTCAATGCCTCTTCAAAGGTCATTTTCAACAAAGTTACGTTGCGAAGATTAAGTCGTTTTCTATACCCTTCGGCCTCGTCAATCTTATCACTCAGATCAATTCCATAAACATGACCACTACAGTATCTGGCAAATACAAATGTTGAATACCCTAAATCCACACCTAAATCCACAATAACCTCTGGGTCTACTCTGCCCACCAACCACTCAGCAAACAACGTGTGCGCTTTCCAAGCACTCTCTATAACATTTAAATTCATTTAGTAAAACCAAACGGTATTTTATCTGGTTTATCCTTTCGTACAAGCTCTTGTCCATTGGCTCCATATATCACTATAGGTCTGCTGTATGTTTTTTCTTCCACGGTCAGCTCTGGATTGTGAGTTTTTCCACCGTGTCTCATATATCTTCCAGTCACACTGTTCCATTCCCAAGCACTATCTCTTTGTGTCATTATTCTACCACCAGTTCATAGGTTTCTACAAATATATCAGGTTTACAAGGATAATGTTCACCCTTAATTCCAGTGATTATCAAGTCACCGGGGCAAACAACATGCCCACCCTCAAGAGTATCAATCCAACCATGACTTTTCATCATACAGCCACAATGTTCACACGACCCATCACGGCCAGAATCTTTAAGACTTTCTACTTCTGGATGATCGCCGTCCTTAAACCACTGGTCAGCTTCAATAACTACTGGTTTCTTTCTGAACTTTACCATCTACTCTCTCACCAATGTTCCACATTGTCTACACTCTGCTATATTATAATTTATAGCTCCGTACCCAACATCATTCTGTGACATTATCCTCACCACAGACATTACTGCTTCTGGGTTGTCCATTGGACTTGTATCAAACTCAATGTAAGATATATGTCCGCCGTTACAGTACTTGTGGAATCTCCCTTCCACTCTCATTTTGTCTACTATGGAAATCTTATGGTCTACTGGTACGTGGAAACTATTAGTATAGTATCCTTTATCAGTAATCCCTTTAATTTCACCAAACTTTTCCTTATCAATATTAGCGAATCTACCAGCAGTTGACTCAGCTGGTGTAGCCATTAACGAAAAGTTTAAATTATATTTATCAGAGTAACCATCAATGTTTTTTCTCATATGTTTCACCACATGTTCAGCCATCTCTAAAGCGCCTTCATCTTCTCCGTGATGCTTGCCCATCAAGAGTTTAACAGCCTCAGCCAAACCGACAAACCCCATTGACTGAGTGCCATTCTTCAAAGCTTCTCTAATCTCATCGTTGGGATTTAAATCTTCGCTGCCTTGATACAAATGCTGACCGAACATAAATGGAAAATCTTTCTTCTTCATTTTACTAACCATTTCAAATCTAAACGCAAGTTGTTCTGCTGCTAAATCCATAATTTTATCTAGTTGTTTATAAAAAAGTTCATCATTAAACAATCCTATAACTACTCTTGGTAAATTAATAGTAGTGAATGAAACATTACCTCTACCACCCACAGTATTTTCACCAAATCTATTATTCAGTACTCTGGTTCTACAGCCCATATAACTTGCTTCATCAGCGTGGTCTATATTAAACGAAGCATCCATGAAACTATATGTGGGCCAAAATCTTCTGGCCGAGACTCTACAAGCTATCTCGAATAAATCGTAGTTAGGGTCTCCGGGTTCCATGTTGATGCCCTTTTTCAATCTAAACACTGTGTTGGGGAATATGAACGTTGTACCATCCATTCCCTTTTCCATCACATACAGTATACAAAGAGTTATTGCTCTCCCTAATTCTGTAGTATCTGCTCCTATGTTAATAGAAGAAAATGGAACTTGTGCTCCAGCTCTAGAGTGCATTGAATTTAAATTATAAATGAATCCCTCTACACCTTGATACAGTTCTTTTGAGGAAGGGCTAATGCCATTAGTTCTCAGAACTTCTGCCATATCCCTATCAAAATGAGAGTAAGACTGTCCACCAAACTGGTCAACTTGATTTGCTTGTATGATAATAGCAGCCAGAGCGAACGCTGAATAAGGTCTTTTTGGTGGTCTAATCCTTCCTCCCAAGCTAGTCATAAATCCATTCATTAAAAGTTCTTTAAACGGTATCTGTAAACAGTTAGAAGTGAAAGGCCACGAAGCATCGTGAATATGAATTCTACCCTCTCTGTGCGCTTTGGAGAATCTCTCAGGCATCATCCTGTCCAAGTGGTACTTGGTACTGGCAGCTTCACCTATCTGTAACATACGTGCTGAGGGGTGTCTCCCTGTATTTGAATTATCTTTGTGAGGCTCTTCAATAATTTCTCTAACAGCTTCCATCAGAGCAGATTTGGCTTCACGAATGTCTGTTCTTTCTTTTCTATGCAATATAAACTCTTTTGCTAAATCTGGCTGATTAAACTCCACAAGTACCTCTTCAATAGAATCTTGAATCTGTTCTACATTAGGGTATTTTTGTCTTTTATCTGTTTCAACTTTAAGTAAAACTTTTTCTTCTACTTTTGATAAGTAATCTTTCCACTGGACATACTTCTTATCACTTACTATAAACGACCCATCGTAGTCTGTACCACTTGAATCACAAGCATTTTTAATAGCAGTTATTATCTTCTTGGTATCATATTTATCTAACCTACCATCGCGCTTTCGTACTTTTTCAAACCTAATCTCTGGTGTTCTTTCTTTCTTTGTAAATATTTTAAATGGCAATCACTTTCCTCCTTCAACTTCTTTTATTACCTCGTACCAAGCCATACAAACGGTAGCAGTTTGCACAAGCTCTTCTAATATCCCAATATCATTTTCATTATAAGCTTTGCAAATTTCTCCAAACTCTTCTCCTAATATAGTTGGATAATTTGCTCCTTCTTGCTTTTCTCCCCACATTGCTATTTGTCGGCCTCGTTCCTTTAAAACTTTATTAAGAAACTCTATTTCCTTATCAGCTATTGAATACCTTTTTGCATTTAAAATTATATCTCTCATGTTAAGGCCAAAAAACTATGGCCGGTTCACCATCTGGATTCAAGTCTGCTTCTCCGTATCCATCCTTTATATCTTCTTCTGTCAGAGTTCCTAGTCCCACTTCTCCATCTTGCCGGTCATACATCATATCCGAATCCCATTCTCTTAGTTCGTTGTATCCGTTTCCTTCTGGGTCTATACTCATAACAACTACTCTTTCTGGGTCTACATTTTCTAAAACCTTAATTAAATCTTTTACTTTCATTTTCCACTCCTATAACTTTCTGATATTCTCCAAATATTTGCTAATGGATATTTCCAAACACGGTTTTCTTTCTTAGAAAACACACAGTACAAATTACCTTTGGTATAAGTATTACAAACCTCTTTATGAACAATAGGCCATGATGTTTCTTTCAACTCTACTTTTACTTCCATTTACCTCTCCTTAAATAATTCTAATCTAGATTCTAATAAACTAACGTCTAATGCTTCACTATCTAAGATTTCCTTTTCCGACACATCTCCTAAATCTTTCTCCAGTGGCAGTTCTATAAATCTCACTTTCGCAAACGGACTAAGCTTTTCAGCAGCTTTTATCATTCCCTCTACTCCATGCACATCCATATCTGGGGCGAGGACAATGTTTTTGAATCTAGATAGTAGTATGTCTGCCTGATTATCATGTAATTCACGGCCCATTATTGCTACAGCCGGTACTCCTGCTTGATACGCTCTCCATACCCCTTTGAATCCTTCTGTCACTACAACTCTATCCACACTAATATTGTGTAAATTGTAGAGTAAATTTCTTTTTTGCAACTTCTTAGGGTAAATTAGATACTTTCTTTGTTTTGTTTCCCAACTAACTCTACCACTGACACCTACCAATCTGCCCCTATTATCATATATTGGTATTATGTATCTTCCCTTGAGTTCCATGCCCAAAGTACTCTTGGTAGTTTTATCACAGAAACAAACATTGAAGTAATCTAGAGTAGATTTCTTAAATTTCTGTTTTAGAAAGTACGATTGTTTGTTGAGGAACTTACTAATGTCTAAATTGATTTCTTCTGGTTCTTCACTGTCAAAACCGTCAAACTCTTTTAAAAAATCTTGTTGGCCGTAAAGATATTGGGTGGCCCCAAAATCCTTTATCCTGTTTACTGCCTCTTTCTTTGAGCAGCCCTCTAGCTCGGTGACTAGTCTTACTAAGTTCCCACTAGCCCCGCAAGCAAAGCAGGTATATAGTCCACCAGACTTAGAGATACTAAAGGAAGAGGGGTTAGAGCCACCATGTATAGGGCAAGTAGACCGTATACTCTCACTAGTCTCTACTATCCCTTTTGCTCCATAATGATTGAGAATATTTTCTATCATTTATCATTCTGAAATCCTTTCAAGGTAATCACAACTGAAGCAAACTTGTGCTCTACCAGGTGTAAGTAGTTCTCCACATTTAGAACACACTAGCCCTTTATCTTCTATTTCAATCATGGTTGTCACCAAATAAGATAACTCTTTGCTGTGTCCTCTATAGATAACTAACATATCTATTTCTCCATTGTAGAAATCTACTAAACTTTTAGTTTTTACCCAAGCTTTTGTCATTATTCCTCTTCCTCTACTCCTATATTCTCTAAAATAAATTCTGCTAATCTCTCAGCTTCTTCCTCGCCTAGCTCTAGTGCAATCCAGTCCTCGAACCCAAAGGTAAACATTTCATCTTCATGGTTCACGTGCATTTCAGTCTCACAAACCCAGCTCCCACAATCACAACCGAAGTCCTCGGAACTACTAATTGTAACCTACCTCTTTCATATCAAGAATTTCTTTTTGGAATCTAATATCAATTCCCTTACCTGAAGCTCCTTCTCTATTGATACCTATACGCAATTTCATATTCCCTAACCTACCACCCTCATCATACATTTCACTCTCAGACTTCTCTCTCAAGAACACTAAAGCGTCACAATAATGAGCTAACCTATCTGAACCACCAATTTGGGATTCATCGTTCTTTTGTACTCCCACAGCAGTTCTATTCAATTGACATGCAGTTAGAACAGGTATATTTAAATCTCCAGCAACTCTGTTCTTTAGTATATTCGTCAAGTACCCTAAATGTTGATACTCTTGAGCAGATTTTAAATCACTTGAATCCGGCAATTTAATGTAATCAAACACCAACAACTCTATGTTACTCTTTATCTTGTATTGTCGTGCTAATGAAAGAATAGACTCATAAGAAAATGTTTTCAAATACAAATGATACAACTTGCCTTGTTCTATTTTCTTAGCTGCTAGAGATAAAGCTTTCACTTCAGTTCTATTGTTGACCCATCGGCCTGTTGCTAATTTTCTTTCTTCAACACCAGACAACATGGATAACAATCTTAATTGTTGAAACTCTTTTGGCAACTCTGTGTCCAGATAAAGAACAGGTCTTTTTTCGTTAATAGCTATATTCTTACTAACAGCTAAAAGGAACGCTGACTTACCAGCTTTGGCTCTAGCTGCAATAATAATTGCTCTCCCCGGCTGTAATCCAAGTATTCCTTCATCTAAGGAAGGAAATCCTGTAGATATACCAGGCAACTTTCCTTTAAGTTCTGCTCTATCTTCTATCAACTCATGTATACCTGACCCCATGTGCTCAGCGGCTCCAACATTAGAATTACTATTGGCTACATCTAAAACTTGTTCGTAACAATACTCTACTGGGTCGCCTTTGAAATCAGATAATTTATCCTGTACAGTTGTAAGTTTATCTTTGAGTTGTGCTTTTATAGACTTATTTTTTACAGACTTTATATAGCCTGGTAAGTTATCTCTTGTGGTAGGTATATTAGATACCCTGTTAATATATTTTATACCACCTACATCTTTAATACCATCTGAAATTCTATCATAAATAGACATTACATCTACTTTGAAGCTTTCATTTATTAAATCAATACAAGCTCCATATATTAGTTTATTCGGTGGAAACAAAAAGTCTTTCGGAGATAGTTCTGAAGAAACTTTAAACAACGCTCCTTCATCTTGCAAACAACAGGCTAGTATATATACCTCGTCATTAAATTTTTCAGACAATAATTAACCTCCCACTGATTCTAAATGAGCTATAAACGTTTTCTTGTCTGTAGGAGTTCTAGGTGGCCCATTTAGTCCAGATTCAGTAATAAGTTTTGTAGTTTCTTCTTTGCCTTTCACATTCAATTTAGTAAGACAATTTTTAATTTTAACATCTAGTGCTTCTGCACTAACAGTTCTTGTTGGTGCTTTGGTTGGCTTTTTCGTTTCTGGGTATCCTCTATCGTTCACTGGAACCCATCTCATATCACCATCATATAGATGGTGTCCAATGCCAAACTTAACTGCCGCTCTTTTCAAAGCATCACTGAACGACGATTTGTATGGCTCTTCGTCTCCTGGCCCATTGGGATATCCAACATCACTTTTTTGTATTCCGTTGACAGTTAAAAAACACTGCACAACTCTTGTGTCATGGTCAATCACTTGATAGTTATCAGACCAGTTTGCTTTGCCTACGGCTTCGTCCAGGCGTTTCATAACGTCCCTAGCATCTACATAAGATGCCATTAAGCCCTTGCCATTCTTCACAGTGATAGGTCTTTCTTTTACAACCTCTGCTGGGAATTTCTTGTCTAAAATTTTTGATTCCTTCTCATTTATAATAGAGGGGTAATCATTGTTTCTTTGCGTCATATTTAATTTTCCTTTCCTGTTAATATATCTACTGCCATTTCTGGGCTACACCAATTATCATATATAGCTGCTGAAAACTGCAACGCAGACACTTCAAACATCTTTGGTATAATCTCCACATGGCAATGAAAATATTTTTTGTGGGTTAATAAATTTGGTGGATTATTGTTGACCGGAAACCCACTAAGAATCAACATAATATCATCCTGTTCTAAATAATTTGAATATCTCCATGCTGTGCCAAGTAACAAATCTGAAAACTCTATTATAGAAGCTGTACTAATATCCTCAAAAAACGATACATGTCTCTTTGGTATTATATTCAACTCAAAAGGATACCTAGCAGCAAAACTACTCAAGGCCATAAAATTTTCAGTCTCATCTAAAACTCTACTCTCTGCTTTTCTTTCTACACCAATTAAATCACACGCCCAACATTGACTTTTGTTCAAAAACGCATCATAAGAAGATAATCCAAACATTTTAGTACTTGTTATGGCGGGGTAAGAATTTAGTGCTAACACCCTAAAAATTAAATGACCACTTTCATCAGTATCAATATAAAAACATACATAACGAACATTTTTGTTTCGCCTAAACTCTAACATCCTTTTCTTAACATACAAAAGAACTCCAGATAATGTATTTATATTCAAATCACAAATTCTAGTACTGTGTGAATGTGGAAATATAATCAAATCTTTTATAACGTAGTTATTTATTTCTTGAAAAGATTTTCCCTTAATATAAACTTTTTCGTCAGGGATATCCGTTTCAATCATAGAAAAACTCGTATTTATTGCTTCTTTTTCTTCACTCTCACAGAGTTCGCAACCTCTTTTGGCCACACGCAAAAGTGAATGAGTGTCAGTAATGACACTATATCTAAGTGACATAAGCCTCCAATGTAAGATGAAGTTTCCTAGCTAACTTAACATCTCTAAAGATAAATATTCTATCTTCTTCTTTGTTTATATTTATTTGCAAAATGGTTTGGTCTGAATACAATGAAACTAACAGCTTCTCTAAAGCCGACTCTGAGAAGTCAGAGATTTTAAGGGGAAATATAGCGTGGTTCTCTAAATCTAAATTTTCAGTACCCAAGTTTCAACAGTCCTTATTATAACATATTTTTTGAACCGTGTCAAGGACTTTTGACAAATTTTTAGTGGACTATTAATAATGCAAGCAAGCATTAGCCGCCACCATTATCGTTTAATGAGTTTTCTCTAACTCCGCATGTCTATCCCTCCCCACTACCATTATTTAGATTTTCTAATGCAACTATCCTTAAACCATTACATTGTTTATCATGATACATAAACTTCATAATACTATCCATCAGTAACGGTTTGTAATCAGTGTCTTCAAGGACAAAGCACACATGATGCTCTGTTAACCTACACATATTTTTTTCATGCTCACGTATTAGCCTGTGATTGTTATTATGAAAATGCCCATGAATATTTAAATCAATCCCTGAAGGCATATCCATCGGTATGTGTGAAAATAAAACCCACTTGCCTAAATACTTGTCAACAAAATTTTCACAGACAAAATCCCAACCATGCTCTAAATACCAACTGTTAGTTCTCTTGTCATGATTTCCTCTAACTAGTATTTTTTTACATTTTATAGGTTCTATGAATTCTCTATGTAATTCTACATCTTTGCCCAAGCCGACATCACCTAAATGTATTAACACATCATTCTTAGTTAAAAATTCTAGGTTTCTTGAAATACGTTCATTGAAGTCGTTAGGTCTGCCACAGAAATCTATAATCTTCCTGTGGCTCCAATGAGTATCACTTATAACAAATGGTCTTGACATAGAGGAAGAAGTAGGATTTGAACCTACGGAACCTTTGACAGTTCACTGAGTTAGCAACCCAGCGCAATAAGCCGCTCTGCCATTCTTCCTGGAGCCGGGAGAAGCGTTGCAACATTCCCGGCTTGAGGCAGGAGTAGGATTCGAACCCACGAATCCTCTTCCGAGGACTAACGGTTTTCAAGACCGTCACAATAAACCAGACTCTGACATCCTGCCGATATTAAACTACTCTACACTTCCAACAATTGCTATACCTAAAACACGATTAGAAAACAGTTCGATTGCCGCAGCCATCGCTGCCGCAAGCTCTTCCTCGTCAATTGGCAATTGCCTTTGCTCACAATGAGAGCTTGCAATCAATTTTGCATGTTCAATAATTTTATTTCTATTTATTTCGATAGTGGAGATGAGCGGATTCGAACCGCTGTCCTGAAGCTGCTCTTTGGCTTTAACTCCAGTCTAAACCATCAACATCCCCTTAGTGGGCCAGGTAGGAGTTGAACCTACAACATTCGAATTCTAAATCCGACTTCTCTGCCAATTGGAATACTGGCCCTTATTTTTTATCTTTATAATAATACTCAGATTCAACACTCGGTTGTGGCGTTAATTTTTTAATTAATCCCATCTGTAGCTGTTTGCCATATTTACCTGCACAGCTCTTACAAAAAGGGCCAGCATGACCACTATCAGAATTATGTCTAATCTGACTACCTATCCTATAAAATTTTTCGTTACACCAAATACAGTGTACTTCCACTGGTTTAACTCTTTTAGCATCATCTTCACCATGTTGACTTCTACTCACAATTCTTAGGTTTTCAATTCTATCATCAGTGAAATCTCTATTTATGTGGTCTACTGTTTCGTCAGGCAATAACTTTCTCCCAAGATGTTGCTCCATCAAATACTTTGGGTAAGACATGGTTGTTTGTTTACCGTTGCTATACCAAATCTTTAAATATTTTCTACCATCTTTTCTTGTATAAGGCCCGTTTATTCTAAAATTATCTTGCATGTATACCAATTCCACCACTAACCTATAACATAAAACATTTAAAATCATCGCAAATATCCCAAGGTTCTCTATCTCCTAGATGGTCTGGATGCTCACATTTCCCATCACTTGTATAAGCTCCTTCTTCATTTGCATTGAAATCATAATAACAACAAAAATCACAAACTGGATAATCTCCACAATCAGTACACTTTTCCATTTAGTAAATACGCACCAAAATCCTATCACCGTGTATACGCACAGCAATACCAAACCAATTGATAGTGTCTCCATCATTAGCTTTGACAATACGCCCATGTTTATCCGACACCCTGACTCTATCTCCTAGCTCAATGTTCATCTCAGATAAACAAGTCACATACAAACCATTACCTAGCACTTTAGCTCCACACTCAGAGCAAACCGTAACCTCTAACCTGTCTAATTCATCCATTTTAATAACTCCAACCATAGAATTTCATAGTTCTAGGTCAAGGGGTCGAACCTCGATTACTGAGTCCAAAGCCCAGCGTCCTACCTTTAGACGAACCTAGATCGAACTATAGTAAATAATGTGCAATTATAAAATTTCTGTAGGTACTATTATTTAAAGCCCTTGGCCTCAATAAGATAATCTTTTCTACTGCCTCTCTGCCTGACATTCCTAATTCGCACATAGCAATAGCAGCAGCTAATCCAGACCTATTCTCTCCACCATAACATGTCACTAGTACACGTTTGCCTTGTTTTACATTATCAGCAATTAATTTTCCTACCTCCACAGCCTCTTCAAAGTTATTTATAAGTGGCCTTAGTCCTACATTGGAAGTGTCATGCCAAGGTATCTTGTAACTTACAACATAGTCTGGAATCAACTTCCAAGTTTCCGCTGCAAAGCTCACCACTACATCTGCAGGGTGGCTTCCTAATGTTTCCCAACTACCAATAAACAAATTGGTATAAGGTTCTATTGGATCAATGTTTTCCATAGTGGAATGTGATGGATTCGAACCACCGGCTAATGAGTTATCGGCTCACTGCTCTGGCCGGACTGAGCTAACATTCCTGGGCACGAGTATTCTTATCTCTTTATTTCCCGCACACCCAGTTAGTGTACACCTTTAGATACTGGGCCGGTGGAAGTAGAGGGAGTCAAACCCCCGACCTTCGGCTTGCAAAGCCGCCGCTCTCTCAACTGAGCTATACCCCCTTGTGGTGACTGATTTGACCAGGCTGGCTCAATCACCGAAGCCTATCGAGGTAGCGAACCCGATTGTGGGCAATACTGGATTTGAACCAGTGACATCCTGCTTGTAGAGCAGGCGCTCTCCCCCTGAGCTAATCGCCCTCTTTTGACTTCTTTATATCTTTTGTCCTGTGTGGCAAATTATATTTTTTACACCATTTTCGTATAGCATTATCACTGACTCCATACATTTTCCCAATTGACAGAAAACTAGAGTTGAATATAAGTTTATCAAGTTCTTCTTTACTTGGTCTTAAAACCTTTCTTGCAGCTAAATCAGCACAGTCATGGCTACAATATTTTTGAACGGTGTTAGTTCTTTTGAACTTTTTTCCACAAACTAAACATAACATCAATTTAGAAGATTCAGTCTGATAAGTACCATCACCATTATCAATTAATCTGCCACCCCTATGATACCTTGCATGAGCTGCTAAAGTAGAAAAGATCATCAAATTATCTGGATTGTTATTCTTCTTGTCACCGTCTATGTGATGTACAGTTTCTCTTCCTTCTAGAAACCTTCCTATCTTTTTTTCGGCCACAATTATATGTTCGTATCTATATCTACTATCCATCAATGTGCCTTCAGATGATTTTATATACACATACTTATTACTTGGCAATCTTTCTCACTTCCTAGCTGCCACTCTGCACTACTGAGTTACTCACCTAAATGTTTCTCAAAAAATTCTTTTATAATCTTCTCTAATTTATCATTTTCTACATAGTACAACCAAGTCTCAAATCCGTGAGGTTGTGGTACGCCATGTGGAGCATTTGAAATTATCTGCCCCAACCTAAGATTATGTATCTTTTCTTTCGGTATAATTCTATCACTCATTATGGTTTACGCCTTATCTCCAAGCCCACTACGTTTCCTAATAGTTCCCAACCATCTTCAGGGTTCATATTCTCTTCACCGTAGAAGTTAATTCCCCAGTGAGCATTTGTGTGGTCTGTACCATCATCACCAGGAACCCAATCATGTGACATTACAACGCCACCACTCTTAACAAACGGTATGAACTTCTCATAGTCCAACTTAACCATTTCTGGTATGTGACAACCATCAATTATAAGTAAATCTATTTCTTTTTCCCACTCTACATCTTGGCTTCTTCCAGTAATGATATTAGTTTCTAAACCTAATTCTTCTAAGGTAGCTCTAAATTCTTCTTCAGAGTTCCCCAACGACCAATCATCTATGCCATAAGTCTCAAAACCTTTTTCTTTGGCTACATAGGTCAGCACAGAAGTTGTTATCCCCCTACATATGCCTATCTCCAAAGCAACGTCACCTTTGCCCAATTGTGCAGCACAGTCATACACAGCTTCTCTTTGCCCCATACTCATGGAATAGATTATATCTATATCTTTTGTAAGATTTATTATCTCTTTGAAATTCAAACTACACACCCAAAGTTTCTAAACGATTACTTACCTCTAATTTTGCTGGTGAACCATCCCTTAGTGTAGGATTAATGGCATTAAATACATTGTACTTGGTCGTAAGTTTTGCACTAATTGAATGCAACACAATGGTGTTGAGCAATTCCCAACTAACTTCAGCCCATTTGTGTGCAGCTAAGATACCATCTGAAGGACATAAACCAGGCCAATTAACTCTCAATACTATACTCTCTAATCCCTTGGCTTTCTCTACTTCTTTTTCAGCAACAACTTTACTTCTGGCATATAAGTTCAGTTCATCCCAGTTGGCCTCATGACTTAACGGAATGGGGTAACTTTCTGGTTCTACAAATCCACCATCAAAGCCGTACAGAGCACCTGTTGAAAAGTAAATAATTCTCTCACAAGGTTTACCTGCTTGTGCTGTTACTCTTTTCTTCTGAGATTTACTTGTAGTCTTAACCTTTGTTGGGGTATTTGCTTTCTTCATAGCAGCTAGAACAGCTTTAGTCCCACCAACATTAAGTCTCTCAAATTCTTCCCATGATTTACTTGGGTCAAAATGTGGAATAGCAGCAGTGTGGATAACTGCATCATTACCTTTGATTCTCTTTGCTAAAGCAGTGGTATCAAAAATATCATCACCATCTGCAATATCATAGATGTCTACTTCTACGCCACTCTCTCTCAGGAAAGGGATAATTTGCCCACACAAAAATCCTCTTCCTCCTGTTACTAATACTTTACTCAAAATACATCATCCTTTTCTTTTTTATTTGCAGGTGATAGAGGAATCGAACCCCTGTCTTTCGTTTTGGAGACGACTATAATACCCCTATACGAATCACCTATAGCGACAGCAAAGGGAGTCGAACCCTCACCAACTTCCTCGACAGGGAAGTGCTCTAACCGTTAAGCTATACTGCCTTATATCTTTTTTATGTCTGTTACTACTTCTATATTTATGGTTTTAGATTCATACAGTTTATTCACAGCTTTTTTGGCTGTAGATGCTGAAACAACACGAGAACCTTCTTCTGGTGTCATGTAAGGACAATCTACAAAATGCCACATATATGATATAAAATATTCATTCATAGTCTGCCAGAAGAGATTTGAACTCCTAGTCTCAGGGGTAGAAACCCTGCGCCTTCTCCAGTTAGACCACTGGCAGTTAATTTACTCTTTAAAAATTCTTACAACATTCTCAGATATAGCTGTTCCAATTTCTTCAGTTTCTCTTGAAAGTTGTATTTCTCTAACAATTTTACTTCTACACTTCTGGCTACAACTAGTAAATCCTAATCCTTTTCTTGAGGGAACAAGATGTGTATTTCCAAACTTCCTTACAAAAACCTTACCACACCCAGGACATTTCAACTCCACCATTTTCCTACCTGTCCTCATATGTCTAGCAGAGTGTTCTTTTTTGTCTAACAATTCTAGATTTTCTAATCTATTATCTTTTTTATCTCCATTTATATGGTGAACAACTTCTTCTGGAGTCAATAGCCTGCCAAGATGATTTTCCATTATGACTCTGTGCCATAAAACATAACCCCAATCAGTACTATTCGGATGTTCTGGAAGAACAGCGTAGTAATAATCTCCTTTACTAACTACTCTAGTAACTCTCCATAATTTTCTAGCTTCTGCCTCAGCTGTTCTTCTTAAAGATTCTTCTACTGTTATTTTCATATTATCATCTACTCACGTTGCTCTGTCCAATTGAGCTACAGTCGGTTATTTCTTTAATCTGCGCCAATTCTTTATCGGATGAAAATAATAATAAGTCGCTTCTTTCACCTGTTTTATTAACCACTTCATAATAATGGACTTCTACAAAAGTAGCAGAAACTATTATCTGAGGGGTTCATAGTCCCACATCTAGAACACTTCATTTAATCCTAATATCCATTCTATCTGGAAGCTTGTTAACTAGTTCTACTAATACATCACCATGACAATCTTTAGGTTTACACCAACACCCAAGAACTTTACCCTCTAGCTCATGCAAATCTGCCATTAGTTCTTTATTCATAGTAATCCATTCACAGTATTTACCTATAACTCGTTTTCTATCTCCGTCACGACCAAGGATGAATGGATTACCCCACTTAGTTCTTCTATCTATTAATATATCGTATGATTCTTTTTGACAGTGTACTACTCTAGTCATTATCGTGTAACTCCTTATCACAAATAGGGCAAAATAAACGAATAACAGGGCCACGCCACTCTCCACCATAGCTACCAATCTCGTCCATGTATCTCTGATTACTTGTCCGTATATCTCTCATTGTTGGTTGCACTGTATTCTTACACTCTTTACATTCGAGTAATGGGTCACGTTCTGCATCTATATTAAAATCAGTCATCTAATTCCCTACAATCCATAATATCTTCATTTATACATTTCTCATGGAAATAAATATAGTACCCGGCAGAGTCTTCTCTTTGCCAACTATCCCTGTCTTTCATATCAATAGGTTCTCTACAAAGAGTACAGTTAGGCACGAAGTTCACTCCTCAATTCAAAATAATTATCACAGTACCAATTAGGAACAGCTAAAAACTGGTGAGGAACTGGATGGCCTTCTTTATTCCATATTTTAATAGCTTCTTCAAATGCTTTACAGTACCTATGCTCACATGTCCAACAACATCTTTTCGTTATAAAATTATCTTTTTCCCAATTCTCTCTTACATAATCTCTAGGTTCCATCTACTTAGCCTCTAACTCTTTAATATAAGTTATAAGTTCAAGTGATTCATGATAAGTCAGTCCTGCTACCAAATCTCTCAGTCTTTCTTCCATACCCTCAACATCTGGTCTGCCCACTATACTCGCCTTAATTGGAGGAGTACTATTTTTTGGGCCTCTCTTGGCTCCAAATACTTTTTGTTTTCTACTTGGTCTCTCACCTGTTCCACCACAAGCATGGCATGGTGCAAAGTTATCATATTCTCCACTACCACCACAAGCAAAACATTTCTCAGCCACGGAACTCACTTCTTAAATCCATCATTATTTGTGCAAAGGTAGGATTAGGAATAGATACTGAATCTGGTAATCTTTCACCTTTACTATTCCATAGTATATGAGTTATTGGTCTATCTCCTGTATCAAATAATAGTTTCAAAATATCGTGATTACTCATCAGTTTGTACCTAACAGCCAGTTTCATCAAACCCCAATGTTTAGGGCTGCCGACCTCATATAGCTTTCCCCAAAGTTCAAATGTGGTGGCTCTTTCACCATATGTGTAGAGTAACTGAGCTTTATCGCCATACCTCTTAGCTTCTACTCCATAAAGTTTGTTGACCTTCTTTCTCTCCCTGCGGCTTGGGAATTTAAGACCTTGCCAAAATCCTTCAACAGAGTTGTACTTGCGTGACCCCACACTAATGTAGAATGGAGAGTAAGCTAAGTTGCTCAACATACGTTCTGTTAAATCATTACTTTGTGAATTTATATTTACTGGTTCATTGCTCATATTTTTTTATATTCATCGGACACCAATCAGGTAAATCCAAATCTTCCTTTTCCTCCCTAGACAACAAGCACTCATACATACTGAGGCTTGCCATATGACATTGTAAACATTTTTGCAATTTTCTGTAGTCACTCCTGATTTCAGAACAATCACAACAATTACAACAACCATCATACCTTTTGCCCTTTTTATGATTTTTTATAAACTCTTTCCAAAGAATTGTATTGCCAACTAGTATATTTATTTCACCTTTTTGCATAGTCGAGACGAAAGGAATCGAACCTCTGTCGCGTAGGGCTTCAACCTACCGCTCTACCACTAGAGCTACGTCTCGGGGCGCAGGGTGGTGGGACTTTAACCCACGGCCTCCTGAGTCGTACCCAGGTGCTCTTTCTCTGAGCTACACCCCGCATTGTCTAGATGGTAGGATTCGAACCCACGACTTCCCGGCCCCAAACCGGGCGCTCTTACCAAACTGAGCTACACCCAGATATTAATCTTTAATAACGTTTCTCATCCTTCTTATTAATGCCACACACTGTACATCTATGGCCTATGTTTGATTCATTGTGAAGTCTGCGTTGACGACCATACCTTTTATCCTGGTACTCATGCTCGCATGTACACATTTTAACTACTGTTGCCATTTTACTCTCCTTTAATGTTGTTCTGGCCTGCCTAGAGGGAGGTACGTCTACTACTATAAAACCTGCTTCGGTCAAATAGCACACCAATTGGAACTCCCCCACAGGACTTACACGCCAGAAATCTTTTATAAATTACTCACTGCTTCGCCTTAAATCCAAACCTAATACTCCTAATACTGGTTTAGCGAATTTATCATGGCCTACCGTCGCTCCCAAAAGTCCAACAAAAGCTGTAGCTGCCGCTGTTACTGTTAAATCAACTTGCCCAGTCAGCACCGCAAGAGCCACTGCTCCAACAGTTGAACCAATAGCAATCAATTCTACAGCCGTATTTTTGAAGATGTATTTAGATACCTGAGTAGACACCCAAATACCAGCTCCAAAAGTTAATGCTAAATCTAACATATATTATATCACCCCTCCCGAGTTTGATGTAGAGCTGATGGTAGGATTTGAACCCACGACTCCCTCATTACAAGTGAGGAACTCTGGCCTGACTGAGTTACACCAGCATATATATTATTTGGGTGACAGGAGGGACTCGAACCCTCGTACCAGAGGCCACAACTCTGTGTCTATACCTACTTGACTACTGCCACAGTGGAAACGGTAGGAGTCGAACCTACGAAGCCCTTTCGCAACGGCGGGGTTACAGCCCGCATCCTTTAACCACTTGGATACACTTCCTTAATTAACTAAAAACTTTTTATACAATAAACCTAAATTTATAGTTGCTCTTTCTTTGCCAGTTAATATTGCTGTGGGTATCAAGTACTCCTCAAAATCCCCAGTAACTACAAAAATAAAATCAACACTATCCACATCAAACAGTTTTACAGTGTTTCTGCTCTTATTACCACCATTAACTCTCAAATCAACTTTGTAAACGCCACACTCAGACTTCAAACTAGTGTACTTAACTTCAACTTTGCCTAAAGTTTTAGTGTTTATTCTTTCTATAACTAAATCATAGGATTGACTATCATTTAATGGAATAGAAACTATATAACCATTACCAGTGAACCAAGCTATAGCTCTACCTAAAGCAATATTTCCTTTTTCTTTTGTGTTCATAGCGGAAATGATAGGATTCAAACCTACACAGCTGTTGCGGATGCGCCCACCCTTGAGTTCATCAATACTCAGCATTTCCAGGCGGCTCCTTCTCGGGGTCGCACAACCCTCTCCGGAGCCTTCACGTGATTTGTGCGAGGCCAACGTTATCGGGAAACATCCCAGGCACAACGCATGGCCAACTCATTCTACCCATACGGTAGGTGAGTTTGAGAAAGTGGATGGAATCGAACCATCCTTAATGGCTTTGCAGGCCATCCCCCACTGCCAGTAGGCTCACTTTCTTATTCTAAAAATTCTCTAGCTTCATCCTCATAGGGTTCGTATGTTATCTTCCTATCTGCTAATTCTGCTAACACCATAGTTAACAACGGAACCCAACCAATCATGCTCTGCTCTGACGCATAGTATTTACTACAACTGTATAATTTTTCTCCAGTTGATGCGTAAACACCAAAGTAATTGTATCCATGTTGGACTACCTTACAGTCTGGATTTTCTTTTATTACTTTGTATAGTCTTGATTCTTTAACATCCACAACTACGTCCTTGTACTCTCCACAGGATTCAGTCAGAGCGCCTATTTTTTTCCTCAACATATTCATACAAAAATGAAAGCTTAGGCAATTCCCACATAGAGTCATACCTTGTAGTTTTTTCAACATCTTATCTGAGACCAATTTCTTACTCATTCCTAAGCTCCTCCATTCTCACTATCTGCTGTTGCACTAAACCAGCTATACTCACATCTTCTACATTTTATAATTAAATATTCTGATTCATCAACAAAGGGTTGTAAGTCTAACCAACCTGGCATTGTAAAAGCAAACTCTCTTGCATCATTAGTCATTTCTCTATATGTCACATAAGTATAAGTACATAAACACTTAGGGCATTGAAAACTCTCAACTAATTTAAAATTTTCCATAGCTGCTCCACTAGGAGTCGAACCTAGAGCTACTGACTTAACAGGCCAGCGTTCTACCAATTGAACTACAGAGCATTGTATTTTTGTAGTGCTATCCACAGACGAGCTACTGCTTCTTCAGGGGTATCGCCTCTTTTTGTTTCTAGCATTAAGCTATTTGGACTAATTCGTGCCTGCGCTACCCAACCAGCACTATATGATGGGTGCATTACTCCCCGAAACCCATCCCCACAAGCAGCTATCAGCTCTGAAAGTGTGGGGACTTCATAAAATTCTTTATCAGCCCTACGTGGCCAGTCTCTATAATGATAAAGTTCTTTTGTTGTCGCTCCATAGCAATAGTCAAAGATTCCCTCTTGCGAATACCCTTTTTCTTCCAGTTCCTTCGCTAATTCATATGTAATCATAGTAGCGGTAGTGGGATTTGAACCCACGACCTTCGGCTCATGAGGCCGACGAGATAGACCACTTCTCCATACCGCGTCGTTTACTTATTTAAAATCTACCACTACGAACTTGTCGTCTTGGTTCAAATATTTATCTAGTATTGGTTCTACATCTTTCCAATTTAATTTACCATTTCCGCATCCTACTTTTGGCAAATAAACAGTGTCTACTGTTGTGGCCGCTCCCACAAATGCTAAATTCCTTGTGGATTGTTCAATAAGAGGTAAATCTGCTTTTTGTTTCCAATGATGTTTGACCGGAAAACTTAACATATGTGGATTAATATAGTGAACAACATTACCGTGTGATTTTATAAACGTACCTAAAAGCATTGGAAAATTAGGATACTTCTCTCGAGCCTGTTTTGCTAACCCAGCTCCCATAACACATTCTCCGTTACTCTTAACAAAACCATTTGTGGGTATTACTATATAATGTCCTTTTTTATGATAATCCCATATGTTTCCTTTAATCACTTTCATAGTGCTCTCGGTGAGACTTGAACTCGACATCGCTGGATTGAAAGTCCAGCATCCTAACCTTTAGACGACAAGAGCATGAGGGAGTTTTTCACGCCAGGATTACCCCCGAACCTGCTGTACAGTTAAATTAATAAGAAACTTGAATCCTTTGAACTCCGCTGAATCCTATGTGTTTAGCTACAGCATTAGTGAGGTCAAACTCCCTACCAGGAGTGTATGGGCCTCTATCAACTACAGGTGCAGTGACAGTTATCCCATTGTGAGTAATCTTCACAGGTGTACCAAACGGTAAACTCTTGTGAGCTACTCCCCACGTTGAAGCAGTATATACTATACCACTAGCTGTTCTATTCCCATACAATCCAGGGCCATACCAAGATGCTAGTACTCCAGAGCCAGAGCTTCCTCTGTTTGTTGTTACTCCAGACGCATACCGTTTTCGAGATTCGGCTTCCTTAGCTTTCTTGGCTTGTAGTTCTTTTTCTAATCGTTCCCTGTCCTTATTTAAAGTTTCATTATTTTTTTCCAACTTGTTCTTTTGAATAATCAACTGCTTTTTAATATCTCTTAGTTCTCTCAGTTCATTATTCTTAACTTTGATGGTTTGATTTTTTTGTTCAATCTTGACTTCATGACCTATGATTAAATCATTCAACTGCTGTCTATAGCCCACTGCCATACAAGCGACAAGAAATAGAGCTATAACAGCGGTCGCACCGGCCTCACGCCAAGTCAAACCATCTTTTTTAAAGTACTTCAGACTGAATCACCTCCCTCAATCTTGTGTACTGTTAGTTGGGAGTCTAGGACTTGAACCCAGATTACCGCCCCTCAAGAACGGCGTCCTCACTTAGACGAACTCCCACACTCCATATCTGGAGCAGTTGCAACTATCTTAAACTAACTTGGTCAATCTTTCTAGTCAAAGCTTTTCTGTCTGTTTCCAACAATTTCATTATGTCAAATATCTTCTCTGAGAATCCAGAGAAACAAAAGGTACTGTCATTCGGAAATTGTGTACTTCCGTAACCATGTAAATCGAAAGAATAAATCTTCGGATTTGCTCCTGTCTTTTTCTTGTACGCTTGTAACGCTGCCGTTGGGACGTTGTACTCCTCCCAAGCCTGCATGTCAGACAAGATAATTATTCTATCATATTTCCTATTCGCTGTTTCAAAGATGGTATGGAAGTTAGTTCCCCCACCTGGGAAATTGATAGAGTTCGCAATTGTCATTGTACTGTCCGAAGGATTTAACGTTTGGTATCTCGCTCTGGTGCTGAACTCAAGAAAATCTGCATTGTTAGCTTTAACCAAAACAGCAGCGAACAAAGTTCCAATCTTCTTTGCATCACCAAAGGTCATTGAGCCAGAAGTATCCAAAGCCACCAACGTCTTGCCTTCAAATCTAGGCACATTAGCCAAAGAAATGTCAACAGCTTTATTCAAAGCCACTGTTATTTCCCTCGCCCCCTCGATATTCCCACCTGTAAATTGCTCAAGTGCTGTGACGAATCTAAAAGGCAGGACTAATGACTTCCTTATTGCCCTTTCATCCACCAACATTCTCAAAGCCCGGTCTAAAACGATTGGAGCCTGCTCTGCTATGTTTCTTAAATTCCTCAGCAAAGCGAAATAACCTAATTTTTCCTCAGTTATCAGCTCGACCCAAGCTCTCTGCTTCAGCTTCGCTTTCTCTTTTTCGTCTTTGGCGTTCTGCCCTGCCTGAGTTAACTTGGTCTCCCAAGTATCAGTTGACCTCAACTCATCATTGATAAGTTTAGTTAACGCTTCAGTAGGCTTAGGTCTACAACAGTTGACTAAATCAACCAAAGAGACAGCGTTGCCCTCACCCCTGTACTTACCTAACCTGTATTCATCGAAACTTCTCAGTCTCTCAGAAAAACCTTTCTTCATTTGGTTAGATATAATCTTGTGTCCAGTTGCAGCCAGATAAAACGCAGCAATCTCTGTCATATCATCCGGCCTATGAACAACTTTATTGAAAAAATCTTTCGGCCATTCTTCGCCTTTGACTGTTCTGGCTATCTCAGCAGCCACTACATGAGAAACAGACCTCATGCCAAACTCTGTTCTAGCAAAAACAGCAGCTTTAGCGATAAACTCTTTATCGTCTATCCCTTCAACTAACTCTCTTATGCGTTCTACAGTTTGGTTTGAATTTCTGTAATACTGATTTTCCACAAAAGAGGTCAACAGGACAGAAACAATTTCATCTTTCGATGTTTGTTTGAATGCTTCTCCGCCAGCCTTGTTGACTGTCCTTTTCTTTACCCTTGCTTTTTCGTTGAACTTGCCCATCTACTCCACTCCATTCCTTTTGGTTTTGTACGCAAAAAATTGCAGAGGAAGAAAAACGGTTAGAGTTCGGTGGCACGACACCACCATTTACGTTTCAGAGTCGTTGAAGTAACTCTAACCTGACTATCCTCTTATGTTTAAAATTAGAAGGAAGTAAATTGAAAAGGGAGCTTTTTTTACCGCCGCCTTTACCAACTTGGCCATTTCTCCACAAGTGGAGAAACCAGGATTTGAACCTGGGAATAGCGGTTCCTTAGAAGTAGCCCTTATCTGACTGTCCTTCTTAAATTGCAGAAGAGAGGAAAATGACTAGAGTGTATGCGGCCCGAGGCCGCGATTCATTTCAGTTGAAGTAACTCTGTGTCTGACTACTCTTCTATTAAAGTTTAAAGGGAGAAAAACGACTAGAGTGTTTTCACCAAAAGAAGTAACTCTAACCTGACTACCCTTTATATAGTAGGAACAGGGGGAAATCGAACGCCCTCAAAGACCTGTTTCGGTCAATGTCCTCCAGGAGTCCCTTATGCTCTAGCTAGAAACATAAAGTTTAAAGGGAGAAAATTAACAAGAGAGATTTTAGTGCTCTACCGCTGAGCTACACGCTATGCGTGGCGGGAATTGAACCCGCGACCACTCGAATTAAAAGTCGAAGTAACTCTTGTTTGACTACCCTTTATGTAGTGGAAAGCGAGGAATCGAACCTCTACCTGTGTTGCGAACACAACCATCACTTACTAGTGTAAGTTAACTTCCCTTGGAGCGAATAACTGGATTCGAACCAGCATCCTACGGTTTGGAAGACCGAGATAATACCGTTATACCACATTCGCATCTCTGCCCTTTCATCTCTGCCTCTTTCTCTTTGGCTCTCTATCTATTAATACTATAACATTTCTTTTTTCCATTTTTAACTGTGGGGCTTATAATAACATATAGTTAGGGGCTTGTCAACCCCTAAATGTAAACTTTTTGTAAACTTGCTGCATACCGCTTGCTTGTTCGCTTTTGAATACTAGAGCAAGTTTAAATTCAGTCCTAACCTCAGCAAACTTTAATCCTAATTCCTTCAAAGCTTCTATTACTCCAACCAAACGAAAGTCATGTAGGATTATTAAATCGTCAACCATGTCATAAACATTCTTCATATCTATGATTACCTGTTCTTTGGTATGGTCGCCATCAAGAAAACAAATGTCAAACTTCTCATTCTTTAACTTTTTTATATCCTTACAAGTTTTTACATTTCTGGGCAAAGACGGCCAAACTGCCTCATGAACCCAAGGGTCTATATCTATTGTAGTCACGCTCCTGGCTGTCTTGCTTATGTTCGCAGCAGACACTCCTACACCTGTCCCTATTTCTAGTACATCGGCCCCCACGCACAGTAAAGAAATTATCTTAGCTTCTTCATCTGTTATAGAGACTCTCTGGCCACCTTGTCCATCTGCTCCTGGTTCACCAGGGTCTTTAGGATTATACCAAGCAGCAGCGTATTGTACTCTCTCTAACTTATTCAATTAGAATCCTCTAAGACTAGACACCGGAAGCTCCCCTGGACAAGCTGTTGCTTGATTTGGAAAACTATTGTGTCCATCTGTTTCTGAAGCACCAACGCCTTTGCCCCTAAGAAAAGCTATAAACTTCTTACCAGCTCTAAATTGTTCATCTGTTATTTTACCATCCAAAGATATAAAACAAAGACCATAAGAAACTCTATTAAACCCAAATATATGTGCTCCTATTTCAGTACTTGTTCTAAGTAAATTAGGGAACTCGTCTCCAGTTTGTATAGTTCCATCTAGTTTAACTACCGCATGATAGCCGCCTTTTCTCCAACCAAATCCACGATGCCATTTATTTATTGTTGCAGCGCCACCGAAAGAAGAAACAGAGATATGTAAAACTAAATTATCCCATCTTCTTCCTCCATAAACTAAACTAAAACCAGCTATGGGAGTAATAACACTATCTATTACTCTCCTAATAATTTGTTTTGGTTTTGAGACTAACTTCATTCTAGCATTGAGTGTGGATGGGCCATAAATTCCATCTACTTTAATGTTAGCCTTTAGTTGAAACTTCTTCAAGGCGCTTATGGTTTTTAATCCAGGCCACCCATCTACCGTTCCTGCGCCGTACCCTTTCTTATTCAAATACGTTTGCCAATCTCTACAAATCTCAATTGCTTTTTGTGTGTTCTTTCCTATGTCACCATCAATTACTACATCATTGTATTTTTGATGGTCACTGAAAAATCCTTGCTTTCTTAATGCTTTTTGCCAATTCTTTATTTCTGCTTTTGTCATGTTATTCATCTCCTTAATTTTCTATTAAAATATCTACATAAACCAAGCCATTTTTCTTGTCTGTTTGCTTGAAATAATAACCTCTACAACCACCTGTGTTACTCTTGCCTTCTGGGTGTCTGGAGTGACGATTGTCTCAACCGGCAATTGTGTTACCCTGGCCGCCCTGTCTGTGGTGACAATTACCTCAATAGGTAATTGTGTTATTCGACCAGCCATTAGCTAATCAACTTTATTCCGGCCTCTATGTCGTTGACATCCGCAATAGTCCAAGGCTCCCCACCACCATCGGGATTCTCATCGTAATAGTCGGTGTAATAGAGATAGCTGTCTCCTATGCTTTTAGTAGAACCATCAGTCTCAGTTGTGCCTTGTTCAAGTATGGTGGCGATAGAACGTGAACCGCCATCATCCTTACGACAACAAGCATGTACAGCAACCGCCTGGACTGTTCCCGATGTAGTGTCTAAATTTGTCATCGTGTATAAATCCTTTTCAGTAGCGGTGTCGTGAGAATTGTATGTCGAGTCGTCGTCTATTACATATTCCTCATCTACGTTCTGCCAGTTTGCTTCTCCACCGTCAGGGTATCGTGACCATTGAGCGGAGCCACCAGCCCCATTACATCGTAGAGTCTCAATCTTTATGTCGCCGTAATAACCAGAGTCGTTAATATAGAGATCGTCATAGAGGGTCGCAGCGGTACTGCTTGTGGAGTACAGCTTTATGTCATCCATTGTGGCGTTGCCTGTTGTTTGCGTGTCACCCGAAAAACTTATCTCGGGAGTCTCGTTGATTCTTACATCAAACACGCCGCTTGAGTTGTGAATCGTAAGCTTGACTTCAATGTAGTACCAAGCCGAAAGACTAAGAGGAGTCGAGCCCGTTGCAAGCAAGGTTCCTGAAAATTCACGGTCGCGGTAGGCTTGTAGTAGTCCCCCTTGAGTTATCGCCAGAGTGCATTGAACCGTTCCTGCATCCCTAAACTCCATAATCATTTCATTTGAACCAGCGGTATGTGCTCCAATCTTAAACGCCCATCCAAAATAATATGTTGCTGCTGCGGGGATTGTCTTGGAAACCGTTTCTGAATCGTCACGGTTCAACTGCAAGCAGCGTCCCCCGTTGCGACCGGACGACTCGATTGTTGGAGAGCTTGCGGTGGCGTTCCACTTCTTGAGAATATCCGCTGTTTGATAATGGTCAAAGCCATCACAAAATACTACTGCCATATTTTATATTCCTTTCTATGGGTTACAACGGACTGTAGCTGCTAAATTAGCACCTGCAACCGTTGACCCTATTTGATCTATTTCTAAAGTTACAACATCACCTAAAGCTATTGAAGTGATATCTGGAGCCACACTATTACTACTAGTACTGCCAGCAGATATTGTTGGCCTGTTGCCTTGTGTGCTAAACATTGTAGTTCCGTTTTTATGAATATCAATTATTAAGTCAGCACCAGTTGGAGCTGTATCTACTGATAAATATACATCTACAACAGTTAAAGACATTGGTGATATACTAGATATAGCCTTTACCTCAACCACCAAAGTATCGTCTATATAATAACCAAACGCTCTAGTTGCACCACCAGTGTTAGGAACCCATTGGGTCATCACTAAACCGTCTTGTAGCATAAACGCATCTGTGTATCCAGTTCCTACTTCAAATAATTGAACTGTTAAGTTGGCTCTGGTTGTGTCCTCTGGATAATAATTATAATTTTCAGTGGTAGCGTTTCTTTCAATATACCAATAATCAAAAGATATATCTACACTAACACTAGAAGTTGTTTGTATCTCCTGTGCAGTTATAGTCAACCAATCAGGAGCGCCTACCTCTTCAAAATTATTCTTCTGGTCTTGTATTTCATTCCAACCATCTACTATATCAGACCTTTGTATGTATTTCACAAAGTAGTTACTGGCATCTGTTTTTATTCTGAGTGCCATACAATAATCGTTTTCAGTGTCTTCAAAGTGGGCTAAATCATTGGAAAGGTTGTCAGAACTTTCAACAAAAAATCTTAATTTCACTATATCAGTAATTCCAAAACTATTGAGATTTAATGTTCTTGTAAAGGCTGTTGTTACATCTCCATCTATAGTGGCTTTCCTTGATTGAACTCCATGAGACACATTTATAAAATCATCTGATGAATTTGTCCAGTTACCATTGAAGTCTGATATTTCTGTTATTGGTCTATTTAATGTGTGTACTCTAGTCCAATCTGTATAATTATCCTCTAATTCAAGTTCATCATACCCTATTACAGAATTAGAATTATCCATGTAATTTACTCTTAGATTATTTAGTTTCCCTTTTACATGAGTTGAACCAGTCATGGGTATGTTTTCAACAACATTAACATACACAGCTCTCAATTCTATCCTATTGCCTGTTTTCTCAGTGCAATCTAACTTCATACATCTGCTACCTATATTACCACCAGTAGATTCATAAGTGTCATTTAAAGTGCCAGCATCTTCATTGTCAACAGAAAAGTTTGCTGGTAAACTACCATCAACTGATTCCACATCTGCGTTTAATGTTTTATTAATAGCAGCTAAATCATTTTCTTTAGGATTTTTATTTCCATGCCCAAATAAACCTATGTCATCTAAATATAAAACTACTTCATCATCATAAGAAACCTTAAATTTCAGCTTATATCTTGTGGCTTTTCGGGGTGACTTGAAATCAGTAATCAGTCTTCCCCAATCGTTTATCTCCGCTATATTTAAATCCTCTTGTTCTGATTCTCCCAGTTCTCTACCTTCACCATCTAACCAAACACAGGTTATATCGAAAGAGGCCGATGAATTCTCAATGAAAGAATAAAACTGTAGTTGATATACTGATTCAGGTTTAATCCTTGTGTCATTTTCAATGTATTCAAACGTAAAGAACTGCTGCCCATAATCGTTTGGCCTGACCTGCAAAGATTTTATTCCAGAGTTTATTTCTTTATCACTAAGAGATAAATCACAATTGTATGATGCTCTCCAACCATTTCTGTTTAATTCAAAATCTCCATTTGAAATTAAGTTATTAGAATAGACTGAATCAAAGTCAACTTTAGAAACTATTACCCAGGAGTTATTATCCCCCATAACAGTCACCTTGTCACCAATAGTGACTAGTGATTGTGGATTAAGCCTTGCTGAAATGGAGTCTCTATCGCCAACAGCTATCATAGCATTATTTTCTTCTGGATTTAAACTAGTTATAGTTCCAGTTTTTATTGATACATTCCCTTTATTTGTACCTAATAGCTTTTCTATTTGTTTAACGTCAAACAATCTCTTCCGACTCCTCTACCTTATCCCCAAAGAATTTAGATAAGTTTTCATTTATTATTTTATTCCTAACCGACAAAGCTAATGTTTGAGTAAAACTCAAACGTTCTAAACTAAATGAATAACTAACCTTACTAATATAAAACTCTTCATTTATTCCTTTTCTTTCACTATTAATTCTTATTACATCACCAATATCTAGGTGTAGTAATGGATTTAGTACCTCTACATCTCCAACCAAAAGTCCTTCATTTCTATTGTAGTACTCTTGCTTCGCGGCAAATACCGCTGTTCTATCACTCTCAAATGCACCTTCTACAAGTTCAAACCTAACTCCATATTTGTTAATACTGTCTTTATTTTTGACATTGCCGGAGTATTCTTTGCCATCTTTATCCCCAGCAGCGTAAACCCAGTTTGTATATTCAAATGATGAAAAGTTGACAGAAATTCTTTTTATATAATCATCTGTTATAGTCATAACTGAATTTTTCAAAGTATCTTCTTTGTACAACAAACTTCCGTCGGGAGTAAACCTTAGTTTCTTTTTGTAAGCCCTACTGAGCCTCTCTAAGAACTCTTTAGCACTTTCCCCTGGCCGCCATGTCATAAAGGTAAAATAGGACTCTCCTGTGGAATCTGAGTGCATTGTGACAGGCATGTATGATTGCATGGCACGACACGCAGCGTCTTGTACTATTGACAAATCTGTTTTCTCTATATCTCTAAGCCTTTTAGTTCTTGGAGAATCAAAATGAACATGACCATATGCAAACAGTCCCATTCTATTACTTTCATAATCACTAACAATACCTGTTTTTCTATACTTCAAAGAATCATTAAAGTACACGTTTAAAACTTTTTTAGTCACACTTAATCTCAGAGAATGTTTTTCAGTGAGAACTTGTTTACCTATATCTACACTTGTACTCACAATACTGTTATTATTTCTCTTAATGGTTATATCTAACACCCAAGTAGTACCAGGAGTTATGCCAACCTTTATATAATCTATTTTCTTATTATTACATCTTGCTATCATGCCAGCATTGACTTCCTCTTTGAACAAAAAGTCACACGCATAAGACATACCATATAGTCTAAGAGCCTTAGAATAAAGTTCTCCATAAGTACCGGCTGAATCACCGTAACTTAAAACTTGGTCTTGTCCATGAACCTTCCAATTATCTATATCTGTAGAAAGTTCTGTACCACCCATTATTTTAGCATCATCTATATACCCAACTGTAGAACCAGAACGAAATCCAAAGTAACCACTTGTGAAAGTAGTATCAGCAGAATGCTCAATCAGTTTAGCACCATTCACATAACAAGAAATTGTACTATCCTGTAAAACTATTTTATATCTAAACCAAGTATTAGTTGAGGGTGTTGAAAAAGACACTTCTTCAATTATGTCATAACCACCAATCACTTTTTTGTAAAGCCTAGCTTTGTTGGTATCTAAACCTGAAGCTCTAAAGAAATAGTGATTGTTGTTGTCATTAGCCCTGAATACAATTGAAAAATCATTACCAGAGGTGCATTTGGCTCTGCAAGAAAAAATACCGTTAGTCATCCCCCTAAGAGATAACAAAGTTCCAGAACCAGAAAACTTTAGCTTTTTGTTCTCTATAGTAACTGCACTGAGCTTTCTCCAACTAGATAGACTTTTAGAAAAATCGTCTGTAAACTTTATTGTAGTGTCCCATATCTTACTGTTTGGGTTTTGATTAAAATTGTCTTGTGGAATATAGCCATCAAAGTTGTCTAAAAAATCATAAACGGCTCCAGCATATGTAAGTGAATGAGGAGTCTTGTACCTAGCTAATTGATAACCATAGTCATAACAATCAACCCGAAGTTCGTCTGATATATCTTCACTGACATTTGACACATTCGCTAAGATTCCAGAAAACTCTTTTACATATTCAATAGTACCTTCTACATCTACTTCATAACCATAATATACATTAACAAATCTTACGGCTCTATCTTCTTCATCAACAGGAATTAAACCATATAACTCAGAAGTTGTTTCCGTAGTTTTGAATTGATTATCTTTGTTATCCATTATCAATGAGGACATATTGGAAGAATCATCATCAGAATTATCTACATTTGCCTCTATAACATAATCACTTACATCTACAGTGTTGTATGTTCTTCCAAACCCATGTGTGTAGAGCTTGGACTTATACAGGGAGTAAGATTTAGAATTATTACCCAAAGACAAACTCCCCACTATTCTATATGTATTATCATACAATTCTCTTTCAGTTCCCCAAAATGAGATATCAAAAGTAGTAAAATACAATGGAGTGTTTTTATTAACGTGCCTAACAAATTTATTAACATATATTCTATATAATCCTGAACTGTCTTGTGTGGCCATTATCCCATCAAAATAAACAGGTTTGCCAGATGTGTGCCAGCCTTGTGTCATTACATTATTGCTCTCCCACTTCAATTTGCCAAACCATGTATTGCTTAAATCCTTTTCTGAGATAAGTGTGTGACAAATCACAGAAGTCTTATTGTTGTGGTGATACTGTTCTATTCTATGGAGTATACTAAATGTATCAACGAAGAAAGAAGTCATCGAAGGTGGATATCTATAATTCTTCCAGTAAGAAGTATCTCTGTCCATAGAACCATCGTTCCCTATTAAAACATTAACGACCTCTACTTTTTTACTTGAGTTCAAGGTACTTGCTTCAACATCATCTATTGTAACTTTTCCGCTTGTATGTACTCCACAACAAATCTCAATATAAGCTTTTCTGCACTTTTTAGGAGCAATAGAGAATACTGTCATCTTAGTAAACTTAGAAGAGGATAAATTATAATCATCACCCCAACTGCCCTTACTAATAATAACATTATCACTTGAATCTACAAACTGTATTCTAACAAAAACTACACTGTGATCATCCAAAGAACTTTTAATGGACGCTGACATAAGTACTCTTTCATCAGAGTCAACTGGTATAGCTTGTCTAACTCTAGTTAAACTAGCAGATCCACCACCAACATTAGATATTTCTAACATTCTATTCCCAGTGTTTCCTCCACCGCCAGCCCAGGTTATTACATTATTGGGTTCACCAGTCTCGGTGTAATCCCAATCTTCGGTCGGGTCTTTTTCAAAACTTCTATTCACTATAAGACTTTTCTCTTTATCAAAACTATATAATACTTCTTGAGTGTATGGAGCCACTGCTGAATCATTGAAATTAATACATTCAAAATTATTTTTAACCATAGCACCATCAACCAGTAGAGTATCTCCACTGACTTTTATAACTTCCAACATGTACTCTGACTTCACTAAATAATCATACAGGCTCACAACGCTCAGTTGTTGTGCGAACGTAGTGTTGTTAGATAAATCTATTGTTCTAGCAGAACCAGGAACCAGAGAGGTTTTCTTACCTGAATTTAAACTGTACAAAGCGACCTTTATTTTACAAGAAGATGTTCCTCTCCTGACAAATAAATCTAACCCAGTACCTTTAAACACAAATCTAAATCCAGAATTATTAGTAGTAGTGAACTTACTTTTCTGTATAGTAGCTCCACCATAGTAATCTGCCCAACCACCGCCAAAAAATTTAAATGAATTAGCAGTATATCTTCTATACCCACTCAAACCGGCTTCTAATATCTTATGGTGCGGATATGAATCTACACCACTCCAAGTGACTCCTCCATTATCATGGTAACCTGTCTAATATTTACAACATTATATCCCCAATACCTAGTATCTAAAGTTTGCCAATGTACCACCAATTGCCCATCAGACTTAATGTTTATTTTAACTTTCTTATCATACATTGGGTAAGCATAAGAGGAAGTGTACCCTATGGCTGTTGGTGAACCAATCAAAGAATTGGAGGTTGGATTAAACTTAGCAAAATATAATCTAGTCTTACCTAAGTATTTTATATCATCATTTCCAGCCACAAATACAATATAGCCTAAAGTATTAGAATACTTTAAAACATCGAAAGCTTTATAATTAACAAATAAATCATCCACGAATGGAAGATTCAAGCCAGTTAAATAAGACAAACGACTTAAACTCTCTTCTACTGTACTTATTTCTACTTTTGAATGAACTCTTGGAGAATTAGACAACTGAGCAGCTTCTAACTCCCTACTTATTTCTAATGACACTTATTCTTTTCCAACTCCTTCAAACACTAAACTACCTTTGTAAGCGGATGGCACTGTCGAAACTATCTCATTGAATGAAAAATCAAGTATGCACCCACTTAATCTATTTTCCGAATCTATCTTTTCTGCCACTTTATAATTATGGTCTTGTAACAAACACATTGCCACTCTTATACCTTTTTTCCAATTCCTTATACATGACTCTGGTTATTCTATCCCAAGACATAGTTTTTCTTGTTGGTGCTCTCTTGAACACCTGAGCAGATTTGTTTGCAGAAATAGAATACTTAATAGAAATAAACTCTTTGTCATTTAATGGTTTATAGGCTGTGGGATTTATCTCAAATGTATATATGGAAAAATACCCTGTAGTATCAATAAGTTTTAATCTAATTACTTCTGGCATTATTCAGTATCCACCTCGAATACAACAGAGTTTGTATTAGTTTCTTCTGCTGTGTTTTTGTTCCCCGCCAAATCTATTGTTCTAACTCTTAGAAAGTAAGCTCCATCAGTTAATCCTGTTAATTCCTTTGACCACTCAACTGAACTTGTGCCAGAACCATACACCATAGGAATCTCTTGCCAAGCATTAGAAGCTGTATCAGTGTAGTTATTTATTTCTGTCAAATTATCTAAAATTTTAAAATCATCAAACAGGCCATCTGCCCCATCAGCAGTAGCACCTATTTCTACAAAAGCATTATCACTATCAACAACACTTATAGTTTCTAATGTAATAGAATCTACTTCTACACCATCCAGTGATAAATACATATCACTAGAATTAGTACCATTATTTATATCCCATTTCAACTGCACTAAATACCAAGTACCACTCACCCAAGAAGATGATACATCACTAGTAGTAGTGTGCGCTACTGAACTTTTATCATAAATTATAAATTCTAAATTGTTACCTGTGGTTTTTTGTAGTACAAAAGAATTTTCAGCCGAACCTATTGAATAAGCAAATAATTTATGCATTGTACTATCATTGCCATTCCAATTTGGATTAAACCACATTTCACACGTACCAAGATTCACATCGAACTCAGTAGAATAATATCTTAATCTGTCTGTACTAGACATAGATACAGCATTCGCAAACTTTCCTGACACAAATGAAGGTGAACCATCCACTATAGCATCTTCATAATCCTGCCCTTCATAATTATTCTCAAATTTACAATGTAGCACTGGTATCCTTTGTTCTAGAGAATACTGCACATTTGTTATTGGAACCTCTGTATTTTTGTCTGCCTTGCCAGTTATCACTATACTTTGTCCAGATGGCATTAAACTTGGCAGTGGGTCGATTGTTGCAACTGGAACGTCATTATCAAGAGTAACAGAAACAGAATCCGAACCGCCGGTCTCTGCTAAATTTATATAATTTATCTGTAAGTCGTAATCACCATCATCATACAGAGTGGAATCAAATGTAAAGTCTGTTGTCCAAGAATCACCATCTTGTACTGGAACACTAGAACCAATCAAAGTAGTCCCGAAGTAAAAGTAAGCAGCGTATATATCTGAACCAACACTATTACCGCTAACTGAAATCTGTGCCCCAGAACCTCTTAGGTATGTACCCATTGTGTCTATGTAAACTCCAGGTGAGCCTGTGTCTACCAACAGTTGTTGAGTGTTTATTCCCTCTACTTCTGCTGCTCCGCTGGTATACCAATAAAAGGTATTATCTCCTTCTAGACCTTCTCCAGCATGGAGTCCACTGTTTATAATTGCATACCCAGAAGACCAAGTTCCTCCTGAAGAGTTCCATTGCCAGTAAGATGTTCCTCCAGAACTTGCAAACAAATATAAGTTCGGAACTTCATCAAACCATCCGCTTTCAGGTGTGTCTGGTATTAAATCAAGAATTGTAATTAAACTCATATTTTATCTCCTAGCATTACTTTGTACACTCCTATTAAATTCATTCATAGTTTCACGTTTAAACGAACTCAACGCTTCCCCTAAATCTTCTTTAGACATACCAGTGGCATCAACTTGAATTTGAGAATTATCTTCATAAATAATTTGCCCACCAATATTACCATTTCTATCATCTAATCTTCTAATTATATCTAAAGCCATTTGCCCATACCCAGGTGGGAACATTACTTCTCCTTTGTGAGTTTTGGCAATAACTTGGTCACGGAGAATTTCGCCACCGGATGCCATTGGGTAAGCAGTATTCCCTTTGAAACCAAAGTGCCACCATTCTGGAGAATAATTCTGCCACCCAAAGTTACCAGCATTATCCATCATCCAGTTTGCTGCTTTGCGGCCACCACTTGTCCAAGCAAAATCAATGGCTCTTCCTCTATTGTGGTCACTCTTTCCGGGTGGAGCAACCCACTTCCTAGCAGCGGCTTCTGAACCATATCTTCTAACAGCATCATCCCACAAAACTTGTTGTTCACCAACAGTTCTGAAAGTATTTCCTATTTTAGATAAATCAACTCCATCTTTAGCGGCAGCTCCACTCATGACAGCAAAAGAACTTGCAGCATTTCTACTTAACTTTAACCCGCCACCTATACCAACTAAATCTGCTGGCCCACCTTGCTCATGGGCACGTGCAGATAGCGTTGTACCGCCTGTAATGTACTTGATTACTTCTCCTAATTTATCCATAAACCTAGAGAATACACTTCTCTCTCGTTCATCTCCGTGAACAGTCATGGATGGGTCTCCTTTGGTCATAAGGTCAACCATATTTCTAAGTTGCTCATTTAAACCTGTAAGAGCCGTCACAAGGTCATCTGTTACAGTTTTGAAATCAGTCATACCTTTAGCATAATTATCTAAAGTACCACCTTCTTTTATTAACTCTTCATAGATAGCTATTAACGTTTCAGCTCTTTCTTTTTCAGCTTTAGTTAATTCCCTAGTGGCATCAGCAGAATCAATTGTTTGTAGAGCATAATTACTCATAGCTTTAATTATCTCTTGAGTAGTCATATTAGCATTTTGTTGTCTTTCATCTAATTTGTCTAGTATATCTCTCAATGCCTCAGCTGAGTGCATAGTGTCACCAGTAGTATCTGTCAGAGTGTTCATATGCGTTGACATTTGTGAAATAGCATCACTAGCACTATCTATAGAATCTGAGGCTAATTCATTTTCATCTGTAGTGTCACCAATAAACTTCTTATACTCTTGAAAAGATATAGCTAAAGGTGACTGTAGCCCAGAAGCTCGTCTTACAATATTCTTAGCAAACTCATTACTGGTATCTTCGTCTTCATTTCTTATCTTATATATCTCTTCTTCATACTTCCACATTTCTTCTTGAAGCTCATGTCTCTCCGAGAAGTTAAGTAGATTTTGGTAAAGTTTAATTCTATTCTCTTTAGACAATCTATCTAATACAGCTTGATGCCCAATCCAAGCTTCTGCTTTGTTCAATTTATCTCTTAGGTAGTTGCCTTCTATCCCAAAAGATTCTTCTTCTAAAGTCCATATGTCTTTAGTATTGTCTGCACTTTTAAGCATAGCACTATAAGCAGCTAATTTATCAACAAAGTTAAGTCTGCCTAAATTGTCAGATTCATCTGACATAAATTCAGATATGAATCCACCTTTGTTAGCGAGTTCTTTTTGTTTATTGAAAATATCTGTTTGTACCTTTAATCTTTCTTCTACTGTGGGAGCCTGCTTTTCTAAAATCTTTAGTATCTCTACTTCTCTTTCAGCAGTTATTCTTTCAGTACTAAGAAGGAAATCTAAATAAGTTACCTTTGCATTGAATATCTCTTTGGCCCTAGACTTGGCTTCTTTCTGTAACTCTTGTTGTTTATCAAACTCATCGTCTCTCAGAGATTGTATTTCCTCTGCTATTTCAACGCCCTTTTGGAAGAGCATCATTCTTTCTTCCGGGCTTTCGGCTTGAGTAAATAATCCACCCATTACAGCATCATAGTCACTGACCAAATCACCAGACTTTAAGTTGTCTGTAAAAGCTCTCAGTCCACTGAAAATATCTAATTTGTTGAATGTCGTGGCTGCTCTTTGAACCATGCCCTCTACTTGAGTTTCCAAAGCTGATAGCCACTCAGAATAATGTAAAGCCACTTCTTCATTGGCCTTTATCATCTTATCATATTTTTGTTTTACTTGTTTTTTATTATCCTCTATTTGTGATTGTAGTTTATTTGCTTCTTTTCTACTAGAAGAAAAACCACCCAAAGTACGATAAGCATCTTGTTGTAAAAGACTACCTCTGGCTGTAGATTCATCAAATTTATCACTTCTTAGTTTCCCAGTTTCCATCCAAGTTAACATGCCTTCTTGTAACCTTTTCACATCTTCACCAGCGCCAAATGCTTTGTACTGAGAACCAAACCCCAATTTTGTAGCGTCGTCCATAGCTTTCGTTATAGTTATAAAAGGTTCTAACTTTTCTTTTAACTTTTCAAAAGCTACCGCAACAACTCCAATTCCAGTGGCAAGTGCCTTTGTTTTTTCAAGAGTTCCCTCCATAACATAGCCTATCTTTTCAAGCTCTACACCAGCTTTTTCTGATTCAATTACCGCTAATTTACCTGCTACTCGGTCTGTCCCTGAAGTAATTTGTGACAAAACAGTTCCAAAATTACTAAAAATGGCTTTTGTTAAACCTACAGTTCCTCCAAAAGCTTCAAATGGGTTTGCCATAGTGCCATCAGCACCGAACTCTCCTAGTTTTCTCCTTCTCTCTATTAATCTCGCTTCAACGTTTTCCCTGTTATTCTCATATTGGTTTCTAACGCCTCTTCTGCCAAATTTAAGTCCTGTACCATAAGAAAATGAGGGAAGAACATTCTCTGCTAACCAACCAGTCACACCACTTCTGTTCTCTCTAGTATCGTTTAATCTTTCAGATTCTTCTTTGAGTTCTTTTACTGCATCTTTTTGAAATAATATTTCCCCAGTTTCAGCATTTATGCCTTCTATTCTATCCGGGTATAATTTACCTAATTCCTTACTTAAAGCTATTCTTTCCTCAAGATTAACTGTTGAATGTCCACCAAGTTCTTTTTCTTGTTTGGCTATTCTGCCATTAAGGTCTTCAATTTTTTCAAGCACACCAATTGCTTCTTGCGCTCTATCAAACTTTATTTTATCAAAGTATCTCCAAGCTGTATAAATAGCCGCTGCGATAGCTGTCACTAACACAGTTATCAAACCAGCCGTAGTCCCCACAAGAAAAGCTCCTATTCTCAAAAGACCAGCTTTTATCAAAGTCCAAACACCTTTAAGACCAGTCTTCACTCCAGATACTAGACCAGCAGCACCCGCGCCTGCGGCTGCTCCCGCGCCCATCAAATTTTGTTGTCTAGCTTGTCCTGCCAATGTCCTAGCTCTACCACCAAGTGATGGAGCTGCACCCACCGCTGCTGTTGAAGCGAGAGCTACGTTTCTTTGAGATTTAGCAAAGTCATCTAAACGACCTTTTAAACTTCTTAAACCATCACCCATAATAGTAAATGTTCTAAATTTCGTATCTTTGGGGTTTCTCCAAATGTTCATTGAAAAATCTAATAATTTAAATGCTGCTGCTAAAGTTCCAATCGGCCCTATAACGGCATAAACGGCAGGAGGAAGCATAAGCATCACTTCTAAGAAAGTGTTTACTATTTTAGTTAATCCATAAAGTAATGGAATTACTCCTGTATTCATCATCATTATAGAAAAAGCAGTTATACTCTGCTTTAGCACAAAGAATTGCCTTGATAAAGAAGCTAAAACAATTCCAGCTTGTCTGCCAGCTTCTCCTTGAGACTTCTGGCTGACACTAACATTGTTTAAAAATTTATCATAATGCTTCAACGTGGCTATAAAGAATTGGTATCTTCTAGAACCACCTATAACCTTAGCAAAGTTATCTTGTTGTTCCCTAGATAACGTGTCCCACATACCAGCAAGTTCTCCCAATAACTCTGGGAATGGTCGCAGTTTTCCTTGAGCATCTTCATACTCTATGCCTAATGGCTCGAAAAGTTCATCTGACCTAGCTCTAATTTTATTAAACATAAATGTCCAAGCATTACCAATTTCAGTACCACTACGTTTCATAGACTCAGCCAAGGTTCCTACCAAAGCTGTCATTTCATGAAATCCCATACCAACTGAATCAGCAGAATCACCGGCCTTAGTAACACCGTCTGCTAAATCTTTCATTGATACTCTAGCCTTAGCAGCTACACCAGCCCAAGAATCTACTATTTCCATATTATCTTTAGTAACGTCGCCGTACTGCTCTGTTACAGCAGTAAGATACTGGACAGTCTCAGCTGGTTTTATAGATGGCTCTCCCTCAATAGCAGACATTGTAAGAGCAGCCTTCATACGTTCTTTTATTTGCTCTCTATTGAATCCTTGCTTTGCAAGTTCTGTCATTCCATCTACAACTTCTTCAGAGGCAATACCAAAGTTTCTGGACATTTTTAAAACATCCATACCTAAACCAGCAAACCCAGTTCTTGAGTCTTTCATGAATCTTTGCAACTCTTTGAGCTTAGATTCTAATGTAACAATAGTTTTTATTAATTGTTGAAACTCTCTGACAGCGCCGTAAGTCACGGAAGCCGCTGCACCCCACATAAACACTCGTTTGAAAGCATTGTGGAATTGACCTCTAAATCCTTGTCTACCTTTTCTTTCCATCTCTACTTGAGCAATTCTATTCCTACTGGCCTTTTCTTTTAAATCAGTCTCAAACTTAGAAGTAGCACTAGTAATCATCTGGTCAGTGCGTTTCACATCAGCTTGTATGGCATTAAACTCATCATCTGGGCTACGTCTACGGACTCTTGAAGCCTCTTGCCCCATAACATAATTAAGCTGTTGTTGTTGGCCCATTCTTTTTTGGTCTAGCTTCGCTTGTCTCTCTATTATCGCTAGTCTTTCATTGTTTACTACGTTTAGTTCTCTTTGTGCTGTTGCTTGCTCTCTAATTACTTGAGTATATTCTTTAGCATCTCGCAGTACAGCCGATTCAATCTTTAAACCATCTTTAAGTAAATGTATATATTCTTGTTTTGCTTTAATTAATTTGTCTTTGTTTTCTTTTTCTTTTTGTTCTTCTTTACCTAATTCTCTTTTAGAGTCTCTAAGCTCTCTTAACTTCTTTGATTCATTGGATATTTCAGCTTGTATAACTCCTCTACCTCTACCACGCAAAGCGCCAGTGGCCGCTTCTCCTCTTGCTTGTATTTCAGCAGCTGAGGATGTTCCACCTCTTCCTGGGGCATAAGGAGAAACAAGAGAACTTTGTATTCTGTGAATATTTTTTGAAAGTGTATCAGCGTGAACTTTTCCTCTTTTGGTTAATCTGTCATACATAGCATTAAGTTGTCGCTCGAATGATTGAACATTAGACGCAGCTTTTGATGGGTCAACCCTGAGTTCGTACTCATAACGTAGACCCATTTGTTTTTGAAGTTGTTTATTTAAAGCAGCAACTTTCTGTTGTGCTTCTGTAGTATCTGCTTCAAAATATATTTGTATTTTTCTTATAGCCCGATTAGCCATTTTACACCTTCTCAAAAAATTAAGGGTAAGCCAAATCAACTCACCCTAACTACACGAATATTGATTTTAGCCCTTATCCTATGATATTATTTACTGTCTATAAATACTAATTTCACCGAAAGCTTAGATTTATGCTTCCTGTATCTCTAGCACTTCGTCGTGCCTATAAGCGGTGTCCATCTTACCTGAACCACTTCTCCATTCCTTTTGCCGTTCCCGTCTATCTTCATCCCCTTGTTCCTCTAACCATCGGTCTAACAATTCATCATCATCGACAATTTCTTGAGGAGGTCTTTTGTAAGCTTCTGAAACAGAATCATACAATTGTAACCAGTAACAAAGACTCAACTTGTTCATGTCCCACTCCGAAACTAATCCCTCGAATATAGGAGCATTTGTTTCTTTTGCTATTCTCCAAACTAGCCTTACTCTATTATTTTTAGCTAACCATCTGTGGATGTTAAAGTCTTTAAACTTAACATTGTGTTTACATTCCAAGATGAGTTTTCTAAGCTCATCATCATCCATAACTTACACTTCTATATATTTTGATTCAGGTAAGTTTTCAAAGAAGTCTGATGTTAACCCAAGTTGAAATGTAGAAAACTCAATAGATACTCTTGCTACTAAGTCATATCTATTCTCGTTGTCAAGTTCTTCAGTCTTTTCCCAAAGTCTTTTTCCATCTTTAAAAGCACATCTACATAGAAGATACTGAGTTTTCACTTCTTCTGCTTTTGTTTCCACAGCATGTAGTAAGTAGCTCTGTTTTTTTCCTTGTAAAGCATACAGTTCATTTCTCTTATTGAGTAATTCTGTAGCTATTTTTTTAGTCGCTTTGCTTTTGTCCTCTTCATCTCTTTTTCCTAAGATTACTTCTAAACTGCCAATCTTTTCTCTCAGTTTAGTTACTTCCTCTTCTTGCTCTTCAGTCCAAATACTCTTGTTCTTGAGCATTTTTAGAACTTCTTCCTGTAGAGGAAGACCTTCATTTATAGCATCCATATACGTTTTAGAGTATTTCCAATCTGCCACGCGAGTATCTTCACCTGTAGGAAATCTCAATTCTACTTCGCCGTGTCCTTCAATCTCAACTATCCTTTTCCCTGACTTTACCTCGTCAAAGACTTTTTGTGCGGCGGCATCTTTTTTTACTTCCTTAATCTTGTCCTGTTCCTTTTCACTCATAATTTACTCCTTTTCTATGTCCAATAATTCTAGGTTGTCCACAATCTTTGCTATTACATACTCATCCGAAGTTCTTTGTAAATCCCTGATGGCAGTATTGCCAGAACGCAGTATCCTACTTCTCAGAATTTCCCATTGCCTTTTGTTAGGTACAGCTACTTCAGCGTAACTTAGTATCTCATCAAACATTTGGGTTATATGTTCTTGGATTTCATTTTTAAATTTTACTTTATCTCCTACCATTCCATCTTCCTCTTTCCTTATCCTGCCGAAGCCCCTCCCCCTGGAAAACCAGGGGGCTAGGGAATTCAACAAATATTTATCTTACACTTCTCCAGTTAACGTCCAGTTATCAGCTTTTAGAGAGAAAGATTGTGTCATATTGGAATCGACACGAATATCTCCATTCTCTTCAGTGACACTGACATTACTTACGAGCAATGTAAGGATTTCTGCACTGGTTGTTACAGGCAGTTTTGCACGTTTCTCATCGTCTTCTCTGTACATCTTAACAGTCAAGTCCAAAGTCTTAATGAAATCATTAATACTTAATTCGTCAAGTGTTCCAGCATCAAACTCAGTTTTCTTACCGCACAGTCTAGCAAAATCTTCTAAATCAGAAGCCGTAGCCTCTACCGACATAGTTACCGGAATCGGGAACTGCAACGGTCTACTGTACGCTTTCTCAGAACCAATCTCATTTAGTGCCTCTCTGTTCAAGGCCGTGTTAATAGTAACACTTTGTAGCCTTAGAACTTTGTTTGACTCATCATCAGACAGGTACACCTCAATTTGACCAGCTCTTATTCCACCAGCGGGATGCGGGTGTCCAGACACAACGACTGGCATTCTATCAAAGAACTTAGCTCCACCACTTGCAGGATACCTAACTATGAGTGTGTTCCCATCAGCAGGCACTGTAGTTAATGTTACAGTCGTACCAGAGATTGTATAATCATCCGAAGTTCCCTCCACATAATCAGTAAATGCTCCAGTAGTTCTGTTGTACAGTCTCACCCTAATTGATAGTTTACTATCTCCTAGAGTTGTAGGAGTTTGAGCCAAAGTATAAGTTGAAGTACCATCAGTTGTAAATCTCTCTACAATAATGTTTGAAGCGTTATTCATGTACCACACCTTATTATCTGATTCTAGTCCCATTGCCACAGACGATTCTCCAGTTGCACTGAATGAAAAGTCTACCCTTGTTAAGTATGCGTCTTTAATTGACATACTTCTGGTAATAAAATCTGATGTTGTGTTATCTCCAGTTTCTTTAACAGGTACAACAAAGTCAACGTTAGCAAGTTCAAAATCTTTTGCTTCCACTGTAGCAGAGTCATGCCTATTTGTTATGTAATCAGAAGTAATCGCGGTTACTCCATCTTGTAACTCAACTTCCGCTAGTTTGATTGAACCAGCAGGAGTAGCAGGAGCCGCTTGAGTACCATCTGTTTGCTCAGTACCAAGAGTAGCAACTACAACTTGAGAACCAGAAACAATACTAAGTGTTGCCACTTGCTTTGCAGTTGAACTCAAAGCAGTAATGTCACCATCAAACTCATAAGCCGTATCCACAGTAAGTACATAATCTTTTTCATCGTAAAAGTAAGTTCCAGAATTTAACAGTACAGATGTTGTACCGGCAGCACCACTAGGCTCTACAAATATGTAACCGTGGTCAAACTTCTTTCTAGCCAAAGCACTAACATTTTTTAATGAGCCATACTGATTTTGGTCAAGAGTTACTTCCACTGATGGAATACCATCAATAACTTCAACAATGTCTAAATTACCAATTTCCACTAAATCCTCTGGAGATAGTCTTGTTGAACTACCAAAGGCAGTTATTCTGTCCATTTGAGTATCATTCGCATGTACAGCTATCGCAGAAGATTTAATTCTTATAGGTCTTGTTGTTGGCATATAATTCACCTTCCTTTTCTAAAATTTTTTAAGTTAATATTAATGCCTCTACAGTTATCTTTTTCCTGTTTGCTGTTGTATCTCCAACATTCATTTCAGGCAAAGATAATTTTCTCAAATCATCAAAATTCACCCACTGCAATCTCGTGGGGAGTCCAGTTCTAGTGAATGAAGAACCTCCCCAAGTGTATGTAGGGAAACCGACATTATAATCTCCCAACGCAACTTGGCTTTTGAAAACTTCTAACACTAAATCTGTCAAATCATCTCTTTGTCCATTGTATCTAGAGTATATATCTATATCTAATACTTGCTCAGACTTATACCCACCACCAATCTGTTCATAACCTTCGAGAGCAAAACTGTCCTCGACTATTACTGTAGGTAAATTTACTTCACTGAAATCTTTAGGAAAACTATCTAAAACCGGGCAGTACAGCCACCCAGTAGTATCTTCGACACTGGACTCTGTATTTATCTCATTTTCATGAAGTTTATCTTTTATTGCATAGACTATTGATAATTTTAACAATCTTGTTGTGTCCATGTTCATAAATTTATTCCTCCAAAGTCTTTCTTATAGCCTCATCAACTTCTTTTCCAAATTCAGCCCCACCGTATTTTTGAGAAGGCTGAGACAAGCAATTGAATCCTGCCATAGATGGCGGAGTGTAAACTACGCCACCAAATCTTGCCCACCACTCAGCTTTACGGCTCATGAAAAATAAAGATTTTCCTTGTGACCTTATAGCTGAATCTCTCCCACCACTAGTGGATACAACTTCTATATTTCTTATACTACCTCGACCGGCTACTAACTGAACTCTTTTATACTCACTTTGGCCTGGATAAATTTGGCCGCCCCATTCTAAAAACTTCCAAAATTTATATTCTGTTGGTGCAACTCCAAATTCACCAACACCAGACTCAGTTGTGCCTGTTCCAGTTGCGCCTCGTATATTCATAAATAACGGTTTTCTTTCGTATGTGTACTGTTCTTCTACTCCGTTTGAATTTACTCTATTCACAGTTCTGTCATCAAAATCTATCATAACACGTACATCAGACCTTGCAGAACGGTTCAACCTATCTAATCTCCCAGCTCCTGCTCTTATAACTACTGAATCTTCTGAATAAGGGTCTCTTTCTCCTATATTCTCTTCAGTTGCTATTACTTCCGCAGGATTAGGTTCTCTCCAAATGATTGAACCAGGCTCTAATGCTTGTGCAGCCCTATAAGCTCCGTCGAAATTACTTACTGCCTCTTTGTTCACATTCACAGCAAGTCTAGTGAGAGCTGCCCCTACATTTCTTTCTAATTTCTTACTTAACTTTTTAAGGTTAAATGCTTCATCAAGGTCTTGTGTTAGGCTCATGGTTGGTGTGGTTCTAGCTTTTAAAGCTTGGCCCATCAAAGCTAATCCTCTTCTTTCTATTTTAGCCAGCTGCTCTTCATCCCACTCAACAGCCACCTCAAAAAAGTGAGTCCTATGTTTTCTTTCTATAGCCATTAGCCTGTTATCTTTTCCATTTTAACTAATAGCCTATTATTTCCACCAATTCCTTTTAGTTCTTTTGAAACTACCCTATAATTTACATCATCAATTTCTATTTTCTCCATTGGGTTTATATATGCCCCATAAGTGTCATTGTCGTCTATAGATATATCTAACGTTAAAGTACTGTTTTGAACTATACCAGCATTTTCTAATTGATTACTATAATCCTGATAATGTACACCAGCATGTAGAGGTATTCTAACCGTAGTTACTGTTACTCCTAAACCACCACATGCTGTGCACGTTATGTCTGTTGACTCCTCTGTTATTGGGTCATAGTCACATTCAGAACAATCTGTTTCTGTTTCTTTTAGCAGGTTTACTTCAAAACCATCGGAAGTACATTCACGAAGTCTATTTATATCTTTTTTTATTTGTAATAAATCATTGTCACTTAATAAGTGCATTATCTATCATTCCAAAACCAAGTATCAAAAGCTCTATAATCAACACTAGTGTCACTTGAAACACTGCTGGGAACTTCTCCACCTGACAAAACTTTTCCAGTTAATTTAAACATAATATACTTCTTCATTATTCCATCTATGTCTTCATCTAGCTTTTCTAATGCTATTTTTTGCATAGCAGTTTTTGCTGCCCTATTGACGGATTTTTCTCCATCTCTCCAAATCAATGCTAAATCAGCATCATAGCTCATTTGCTCTGATCTCAATGCATAAAGAGCCTTCATATACAATACATCTTCCAACATAAAATCAATCGAAGGAGTAACTATATAATTGGGAGCAGTGCCAGTTACGGCATATGTATCAGCGGAAATATTTAAATTTATATTTGAAACTGCTCTTTTTAGAAACTCTGCTAAAACATTGTCAGAATAAGAATACACTGTATACCTAACATTCACAATACTATCAACAGTAACAGAGCTTGTAAAAACTAATTCTCCAGAATCTAAATCTAAAGTGTAATCAGTAACATCAGTTTGTTCTATGCTGTCCACTTCTACAACATATGAACTCGCCTTTATGGGGATATCTCCGAGCCAAAATCTTGTAGTACCAACACTGGTTTGCTCTTTTGACATGCGGTGTCCACTGTCCCTGATTATTATTCTAAATGTAGCTATTAAACTATTTAAATCAGTTGTTGCCATTTAATCTCCTTAATCAAATATGTTTTTAATTTTCCAGTTTCTCTTTTTATTGACGAAATTTCCCATTTTATTAGTCCACTCACTGTGTTTGTTAGACATTCTTTGTTCAGATATTATACTAAGAGGAGTAATGTCAAATTCAACACACATTAAACGAGTTAAGTCTTCCGATGTGAAAGCACTAGGTACTGCTATATTAAAATCACCTATCTGCATTATGAGCCTTTAGTCCTCGTTTGTGTTGTCCCATCAGTAGAAACAGTTGCGGTTGCATTAGCGGTTGAATTATCAGCTTTATATACTTTTTGTTGTTCTGCTGTTTGAGTTGTCTTAAAATAGAATCTAGCAAAACTCCAGAACATTAGGTTTCTAAGTGACTTAGTGGATGTTATATCCGCTGGCTCTGCAATCGCTGTATCTAAAGCTGCATTTACTTGAGTCAAAACATTAGCTGCTGAAATATCATTAAGAGCTGTTATCTGAGCTGGAATAGTTGTGCCAGTGTCTTCAAGTATTGCAGCAATCTCAGTATCTAGAAAATCATCAATCACAGTAATAGCTGCTGGCAATGTTGTTGCTGTATCTTCAAGTATTGCGTCAAAGATTAAATCTAGTCTACCACCGTCTGCTAAATCATCTCGTAAAGTATCAAGAATACTTGCTCCATTTTCTTCTAACTCCGCCTGTATCTGTGCAACAGTTGGTGGAGTTGTTGTGTTCGCACCGTCAGTGCCTCTCATGGCTGCGCCATCCAAACCAGCAACGTCTACGGCTATAGTATCTACATCCGCAGGTAAATTTGCTGCGTCTAATTCTGCTAGTCTTGTCTCTGTGGCTATTGAATGTTTCGCCCAAGCTGAGTTATTAGCATCTGTTGTATTAGTTCCACTGTCAGTGATATTACCACTTGTATTATTATTCATCAAATTTCCACAAACTAAGGTGTCTGTTGAAGTTGCACTTATATTTATAGCCCAACCACTAGAACCCGTAATTGCATTGTTTTTAATAGTTGTGTTATCAACTGTTCCTGCACCTAATTTAATAGCATCTCCAGCAACCTCTTCAAAGAAGTTGTTTTCAATATGATTGTCGTCCGATGCCGAGCCTGTGCCTACTATGTTCAAACCTACAGCAGCGCCACCAGCCCCAGTTCCTTGAAAATGATTATTTCTAATCTGGCAATTAGTTCCCTGATTAATATTTATGCCGTCGCCTCGCGTATCATTTACCCAAACATGATTAATACTTACAAAATCGGCCCCACTTATTTGAACACCATTACCAACTCCAACAGCAGCGGTTTCTAATTGGAAACCACTTAACTCTACACCATCACCAGTAACTGCAATTGTGTCTCCTGCACCTGAGCGAGTCCAAATAAAATCTCTACCTGGCCCTCTTATGAAGCAATATCTTTTGGATATAGTAACATCTTCAGTTAGAGTGGTCACTGTTGAAGCGTGTCCTGCAACTAAGATTATAACATCATGATTGCTGTCTGTGACAGAATTATCATGACAATCCTGCACGCCCAAGTATGGGTCTGCTCTTCCGCCTCGATTACCATTAGCATAAGTATCTCCATTTACAGGGTCTACATAATACATATTACCTTGCCATGTATGCGCCCCTCTTTGGGTTTCAATAAGGTTGGCGTTCCTATCTACCGATGCTTCTGTTCCCCATTGCTCATTGTTCATAAGATGATTATCCGTTCCCTGGTCATCAATACTTCCTAAAGTGTTGTTCATCATGTGCATATCGTAAATTCCAATTTCACTAACACCAACACCAACACTTACCGCCCAAGCTGAACAGTGAGTAATCCAACAATTTGAAATTATCACATGTTCAGTATCTCCGACTGTTTCACTCATTGATATCCCATCACCTGTTACATGAGAAATATAACAATTCTGAACTGTTATATGTTCCGCCCCAGCAGTTCCTGATATAATATCAATGGCTGAACTCGCCGCATTTTCGCCTACATCGTGGAACGTACAATGGCAAACCACAACAAAATCTGATTGAGTTATAGAAATAGAATTACTTCTTGCATAATCGAACCAAACATTTTCTATCCTCAAGAAAGTTGCTCCATCAGCTGCTACTGCGTCACCAGAACCAGATGTGTGGGTTTCACATTTAAATCCACTTAGTTCCACACCTTCTCCTGTAATTGTTATTACATTACCAGTTGATGTTGACTTCCAAAGGAAATCACGACCAGGGCCACGTATAAACAAATAATTCTTTGAAATCGTAACCTGTTCATCAAGTACAGTTTCAGCACCAGATTGTCCTGCCACCAAGAAAATAACATCATGATTATAGTCAGTTGCCTCGGTGTGAGCTTTAGTTACTGTTAGATAAGGTAGTACCTTTGACCCATCTCCAGTAGAATCGTTGCCATTTATAGGGTCTACATACCAAACATCTCCTTGGTAAGTGTGATGTCCTTTTTGAGTTTCAATGAGATTAGCATTTCTATCTACGTCAGCAGGTAAATTTGCTGAATCTAATTCTGCTAATCTGGCTTCTGTTGCTACTGATGCCAAAGCCGCGTTATCTGTACCGACCATATCGGTGTTGGTTGTAGTGGTGTTCACAAGATTAACAACATCTAACACACCTAACGTGGTATCTAGTGCCTGGCCAGATGATAAAATATCTGTTGCCGCAAGAGTTGAAAACCCTGTCGCCTTGAAATCCGCCGCATTACAGGCTGTGTAACTTTCTCTTTTTGATGTTGTAATACCATCAACTGTCATTTCCCAAAGAAAGTGATAAGCTTTGCCTGCTGTAAAAACTGATTTTGCTATAGCAATACCGTACCAGCCAGTTTTTGACATTAATTTCGCAGGAGTAAATGGTGAACCAGTAACACCCACTAGGTCTGTCTCGTCTGTGTCTCCATCGTCCTCATATATAATTAAATTTGCAGCACTAGGGTCTACTTTAAGACCAGTGCCATCAGTACACTGAATATCAAAAAGTACATTCGTTGGTAATAAATCTAATTTAAGTTCTTTAATATCACTCATGCTGCTAATACACTCCTTAAAAGTGGTGTTTCAAAACCATCAAGCAGAGACTTGCCCCCGAAAACTGCTGCCGATAATCCCGGTACAATAATCCCACCCGGATAACTCAGGAGTGTCTCGCCCTGCCATGTGCCGCTGTTGACAATAGTGCCGTCATTGCCGCCAACAACATCAGCCATCGTTTCGCCAACTGCGGCTGTTCCGTGTGGCTGGTCGTTGGCAGGCCAATAGCTCACTAGGTCTGATTGCTTAATGAGCAAGGCGCTATACTTCATTTTAGAGGCATATATGGCGAGAACTTCGGCAGCGGTCAGCTCTGCTCCCCACACAACCATGTCCGTTATCTGTCCAGAGTATTCGATGGTGTTGTCGTTTCGTCTGCCTATTCTTGGAACAACATTGTTTAGAGTGCTGCCAGAGGTCAGGGTGTCAATAATGTTTGTGCCTTCGTCTACCCCATCAACATATAGCCCGCAATCGGCAAATCTCCCGCCGTTTTGGGTGATGGCTACATGATGCCAAAGACCATCATCAATTCTGCTTGTGCTGTCCACAAGAAGTCGAGCGCTGCCGATGAGACTAATAAATTGCCATCGCACCTGACCGACAGGCGTGGCAATTTCCCAACCCGTATAATTGCCCCCGATAGTAAGTTTGGAAAAAATTGTCGTTTCTGAAACCGTTCCTTTGCACCAAAAGCTGAAACTAAAGGGGTCTGTCCTGTCGAAATCAAAGGCCGATTCATTGGCTATTGAGGCATAGGTGGTTGTCCCGTTGTAGATTAGTGACATTTAGCCCAGCGCCCCCGTGCCGTGGCTTGGATGATCTTTGCCCTTGATGGTTGTGGCCACAGCCCCGGTCGCCAGCGCGTTCAGCTCGGCCTTGAACGTCCTGAGTGCGGCCAGTTGGGCGTCCGTGATATTTGTGTTGGCCAGGTCGATTCCCTTGGTGTCGAACTGGGCCACAAAGCTATCCAGCTTGGTATCTGCCGCCTGGACTAAATCAATGACTTCAATCGCACCCTGGATTAAAGCCTGAGCTACCTTCTCTTTTGCTATTGTCATCTAAATCACCCCTTTAGGCATCATCATATTTAATCTCAGCAGCCACCAGTTCTAGATCACCGCTGGCTGTGTCATCAGTGTCATCATGGTCACGTTGGATATGAAACCAGACAGAATCACCCACCGCCATGCTATCAGCATTGGTCAGTGGCGTGGCGATGGTGTCGTGAAGTCCAGCTGTGCCGGGAACAGTGATGCCTCCCGTGGTTTCGTTCAAGGTGTCAAAACCAGCAGCATCTACATCATCACCATCAGAGCAGGCCATGACCTTAACTTCCATGTCTACTTTGCCGCTGGTGGCTGAGGCCATCGCATACTTCAATTCTAAAATCGGCGTACCCACATAATTCAAAGGAACAATCCACGGGCCGAAAATTGCTTCTTGTGTGGCATCTGTGGCGAATAATAGCTTGGGCTTTCGGTCACCCATATCAATTCGTGCTGGCGTTGTAATGTCTGCGCCTGATAACTTCGCTGTTTGTGGTTGAAGTGTCCCACCTGATATTGTTGCCATAATTAACCTCTTTCCTTAAACTTCATCGAATATTTCATAGTTCTCAATATTTGTTTCTTATTGCGGTAATCTCATTAGAGTGTCTGCCGCTTGTATTTGGTGGAAAAACTGTTGTTTTCCTGTTCTTGCAGCCGCCTCTAAAGCTTTATGCACTAGCTTGTCTCTTTTTTTCTTATCAAACTTAGCAACTCTAGCTAACCAAAGATCTAAATCCTCTTTTGAATCAGCTTCTAATACAGCTTCAATATCATCAGGGTCTCCTGAGATTTCTACAATTTTACTTTCAATTGTTGCTTTCTGTACTTTCTCAATCAGTTCAACATCAGCTTTTGCAATGTCATACTGTTTCTTAGTTAGAAACGATTCTGCTTTTGGAGCAATCCACTTTTCTCCCTCTAGGATTTTTATTACTCGGTCATGTTTGTTCTTTACTCTATACATCATATTATTTATTCCTTTCCTTAAATATAGGTATTGGTGAGAGCATCGGCATAACCAATGCTCTCACCCGCGTACCTAATAAAAATATTAATCACTAATTGTAGCTTTAATGATACGATTAGCGTCCATCACTCCAAATCCAACTTCTTGGTGAGCAATAATACCAACGCGCAATTTCTTAATTGTTGTTGGGTCGTCATACGTTCTCAAACTGCCCCTAATTGGCATAAAGCCAAGTAAGTTCGGACGGGCATCAACGAAATATACCTCATCGTCAGTGAGATTGTACGCCACATTAATGTTAGCTTTCCAAATGGAATTTAGACCAGCATCAACATAGATTTCTCTTTGTGTCACTGGGTCAAGAGTTGTACTTGTCCAGTCACGAATATTCGCATATCTATTTGAACTTACGAAAATTTCAGTAACTTTGTAGTCTCTCCTTGACTCCATCTTTTGGAAACCAGCGTTAATAACAGGTTTTGTTAATCCGCTTTCTCCTGAAACACTAACAGTGTTTCCTGTTGTTACAGCGGCTTCAAGTAC